>Ga0070738_10000090_pt1 | contig 265213 bp, 240 predicted proteins | sample Coa_R2_2_FD_66446 | JGI IMG/M metagenome (GOLD analysis project Ga0070738, IMG submission 66446) | Surface soil microbial communities from Centralia Pennsylvania, which are recovering from an underground coalmine fire - Coalmine... | ecosystem: Environmental > Terrestrial > Soil >... | reverse complement strand
TTGTAATAACATTGCTCCTGCGGCTTGTTGACGATGAAGCCCGACATCGAGCCGACATTGACAATGGTTCCCGTCCTGGCCGCCAGCATGTGCTTGCCGAAGGCCCGGCAGCACCAGAACGTGCCGTTGAGATTGACGTCGATGACGTTCAGCCAGTGCTCGTCGGTGACGGTCTCGGCCGGGGTTTCGCTGCGCGCGATGCCGGCGTTGTTGACGAGGATGTCGATCTTGCCGTAACGCGCGACCAGCTCGTCGGCGACATCGGAGACGCGGCGGGAATCGGTGACGTCCATCAGCGTCGTCTCGACGTTGTAACCCTTTTTGCTCAATTCGGTGCTTGCCGTCTTCGCCGCCGCAGCATCGCGGTCGGCAATGACGACCCGTGCGCCCGCTTCCGCAAGCGCCTCGACACAAGCAAGGCCGATCCCCTGGCCGCCGCCGGTGACGATCGCGGTCTTGCCGGGCAATTTGAATTTCTCAAGATACATCTTTGTCGTCCTGCTAGGTGCGAAGCGCTTGGCCGTCGGTGTCGAAACGGTGGATGCGCGAAGGGTCCGGCGACAGCACGATCGCGTCGCCCGGGCTTAGACTGAGCTCGCCGACATGACGCACGGTGAGCGTTCCGAGCGCGCCGGCGTCGACATACAGGAACGTGTCGCTGCCGAGATGCTCGGCGACCGCGATCGTGCCCGGCCAGCCCTCGCCGTCGCGCGCGATTTTCAGATGCTCGGGGCGGATGCCGGCGGTGGCGGCGCCGTATTTGGCGGCGGCCTCGCCGGTGACGAAATTCATCTTGGGCGAGCCGATGAAACCGGCGACGAACAGATTGACGGGCTTCTCATAGAGCTCGAGCGGGGTGCCATATTGCTCGATCCGGCCGGCATTGAGCACCACGATCTTGTCGGCCATGGTCATGGCCTCGACCTGGTCGTGGGTGACGTAGATCGCGGTGGTCGCGAGCTGCTTCTGCAGACGCGTCACCTCCAGCCGCATCTGCACGCGCAGCGCGGCATCGAGATTGGACAGCGGCTCGTCGAACAGGAACGCCTTCGGCTCGCGCACGATGGCGCGCCCGATCGCGACGCGCTGGCGCTGGCCGCCGGACAATTCGCGCGGCTTGCGGTCGAGATAGGGCGTGAGGTTGAGGGTCGCCGCCGCAGCCTCGACCTTGCGCTTGATCTCCGCCTTCGGCAGACCCGCCATCTTGAGGCCGAAGGCGATGTTGCCGCGCACGCTCATATGCGGATAGAGCGCATAGGACTGGAACACCATCGACAGCCCGCGCTTGGCCGGCCGGACAGCGACGACATTCCTGCCGTCGATCAATATCCGTCCATCGGTGACGTCCTCGAGCCCCGCGATCAGCCGGAGCAGCGTGGTCTTGCCGCAGCCGGAGGGCCCGACAAAGACGACGAAGGAACCGTCGGCGATATCGAGATTGGCGCCCTTGATGATGTGCACCGGCCCGAACGCCTTCTGGACATTTTGCAGCGTGATCTGACCCATGGCGTTTGCGAATCCTTCTGCTACTTGACGGCGCCGAAGGTCAGGCCGCGGACGAGCTGCCGCTGACTGAACCAGCCGAGCACGAGGATCGGCGCGATCGCCAATGTGGAGGCCGCCGACAATTTGGCCCAGAACAGCCCTTCCGGTGACGAATAGGAGGCGATGAAGACGGTGAGCGGCGCGGCGTTGAGCGTCGAGAGATTGAGCGTCCAGAACGCCTCGTTCCAGGCCAGGATCAGATTGAGCAGCAGGGTCGAGGCGAGCCCGGGGATTGCCATCGGCGTCAGCACATAGACCAGCTCGCGGCCTATTGTTGCGCCGTCCATGCGCGCGGCTTCCAGGATGTCCCTCGGGATTTCCTTGAAATAGGTGAAGAGCATCCAGATCACGATCGGCAGATTGCCGAGGCAGAGGATGATGATGAGGCCGGTGAGCGAATCGAGCAGGCCGAAATCGCGCCAGATCAGATAGATCGGCACGAGAACGCCGACCGGCGGCATCATCTTGGTCGAGAGCATCCAGAGCAGCACATCCTTGGTGCGCCTGGTCGGCGAGAACGCCATCGACCAGGCAGCGGGGATCGCGATCACAAGCGCGATCAGCGTCGAGCCGCCGGCGATGATGACGGAGTTAAGCGCGTGGTGGATGTAGTCGCTGCGCTCCTGGACCGTGACATAGTTCTCCGTGGTCCAGTGGAAGAACAGGAAGGACGGCGGGATGGCGAAGGCTTCGAGCTCGGTCTTGAAGCTCGCCAGCACCATCCAGAGGATCGGGAAGAAGATCAGGAATCCCGCGAGCCAGGCCCCCAGGGTCGAGATCACCACATGCCGGGTGGTCGCCATGCGCGCCATCGATCACGCCTCCAGATTCCGGCCGACGATCCTGACCAGGAAGAAGGCCACGATGTTGGCGATGACCACGGCGACAAGGCCGCCGGCGGAGGCGCTGCCGATGTCGTATTGGATGAGCGCCTGGGAGTAGATCAGGAAGGCGATGTTGGTGGTCTGCAAGCCCGGGCCGCCGCCGGTGGTGACGAAGATCTCCGCAAACACGGTGAGCAGGAAGATGGTCTCGATCAGGATCACCACCGTGATGGGGCGGGCCAGATGCGGCAGCGTGATGTAGATGAAGGTGGACGCCGCGCCCGCGCCGTCCATCTCGGCGGCTTCCTTCTGCTCCTCGTCGAGCGACTGCAGCGCGGTGAGCAGGATCAGCGTCGCGAACGGCAGCCATTGCCAGGTGACGATCAGGATGATGGCGAACAGCGGCGCGTCGTTGAACCAGTCGATCGGGGTCAGGCCGAACAGCTTGGCGATCCAGGCAAACAGCCCCGAGACCGGATGCATCAGCAAATTCTTCCAGACCAACGCGCTCACCGTAGGCATGACGAAGAACGGCGCGATCACCATCAGCCGGACGATGCTGCGGCCGATTACCGGCTGGTCGAGCAGCAGCGCCAGCGGGATGCCGACCAGGATGGTGAGGCCGAGCACGGAGCCGACCAGCACCAGCGTGTTCTGCAGCGATGCGAGGAAGGCGGGATCGGTCAGGAAGTAGCGGAAATTGTCCAGCCCGACGAATTGCTGTGCGTCGCCTTCAAGCAGATTGTAGTGCAGCGTCGAGAAATAGATGGTCAGCGCCAGCGGCACGATCATCCAGACGAACAGCAGCCCGACCGCCGGCGTCAGCAGCGTGCGCGCGAGCAATTGCGTCTGTTTGGTTGCCATCCACGCCTCCGAAGGATGCGAAGAGCGCGGCCATCCGCTGAGGGAGAGCAACAGATGGCCGCGAGGTGAGCTCGGGAGAGACGAGCCGACGGAACGCGCCTATTTGATATAGCCGGCGCGCTTCATTTCGCGTTCGGTCGAGGATTGCGCGGCCGCGAGCGCAGCATCCACACCGGTCGAGCCGGAGAGTGCTGCCGAGAATTGCTGGCCGACCGCGGTGCCGATGCCCTGGAATTCGGGGATCGCCGCATACTGCACGCCGACATAGGGCACCGGCTGCACCGTCGGCTTGTTCGGATCGGCCGCGTCGATCGAGGCCAGCGTCGGCTTGGCGAAGGGCGCGACTTTCAGATAGTCGGGATTCGCGTAGAGCGAGGTGCGGGTGCCCGGCGGCACATTGGCCCAGCCTTCCTTGGCGGCGACGAGCTTGGTGTAGTCCTTGCTGGTGGCCCAGGCGATGAACTTCTCCGCCGCCTCGACCTTCTTCGAGCCGGCGGGAATCGCGAGGTTCCACGCCCAGAGCCAGTTCGCGTTCTTGCCGAGGCCGGCGTTGGGCGCCATCGCGAAGCCGACCTTGTCGGCGACCTTGGAGTCCTTCGGGTTGGTCACGAAGGAGGCGGCGACGGTCGCGTCGATCCACATCGCACATTTGCCGGCATCGAACAGCGCGAGGTTTTCGTTGAAGCCGTTCGAGCTCGCGCCGGGAGGGCCGGCCTCCTTCATCAGGTCGACATAGGTCGACAGCGTCTTCTTCCATTCCGGCGTGTCGAACTGCGGCTGCCATTTCTCGTCGAACCAGCGCGCGCCATAGGAATTGGCCATCGCGGTCAGGAATGCCATGTTCTCGCCCCAGCCGGCCTTGCCGCGCAGGCAGATGCCGTAGATGCCGGCCTCCTTGTCGGTCAGCTTCTTGGCGGCAGAGATCACGAAATCCCAGCTCGGGCTGTCGGGCATGGTGAGCCCGGCCTTCTGGAACAGGTCGGTGCGATACATCGTCATCGAGCTCTCGCCGTAGAACGGCGCGGCATAGAGCTTGCCGTTCACGGACACGGCGTCGCGGATCTTGGGCAGGAGATCGCCGACGTCATAGTCGGCGCCGAGATTGTCGAGCGGCACCAGCCAGTTCTTCTTGGCCCAGATCGGCACTTCATAGGTGCCGATGGTCAGCACGTCGAACTGGCCGCCCTTGGTGGCGATGTCGGTGGTGACGCGCTGGCGCAGGACATTTTCCTCCAGCGTCACCCATTTGACGACGATGTCGGGATTCTTCGCGGTGAAGTCGCTGGTCAGCCCCTGCATGCGGATCATGTCGCCGTTGTTGACGGTGGCGACGGTCAGGGTGGTCTCAGCATTTGAGGGGGAAGACAAAAGCGCAGCTGCGCCCAGGAAGGCGCCAAGGACGTTTTTCACGGTAACCTCCCATCGTCGCGTGGTTGAGCATATGCCCACGCGTTGAGCGTATGTTCACATCAACATCCGGGGGTTGTCAAGCGAAGGCGCAGGCGCGCCAGCCGCGGCAGGGGCCGGAACTCCGATCTCGTCTGTGCTGCAGGAGCGAACGCGAGCGCGCTATTTCAGCGCGGCGCGGGCCGTCGCCTCATCGGTGATGAGACCGTTGACCAGGCGGCCGGCAAGCGCGGCGCGGATCGCCGATACCTTGGCCTGCCCGAGCGCCGCGGCGATGGTCGTCGTCTGCACCGGGACTTGCGGCGGGATGGAGGTGAGGCGCCTGTTGGTGCCGCCCTTGATCAGGCGGCCTTTGGCGTCATAGGCCCAGCCTGTGATCTCGCCGACAGCGCCGAGCCGCATCATTTCGAACAGCTCCTCGCGGGTGACAAAGCCGTCGACATGGACCTGCGCCTTCTGGTCCATCTGGCCGATCCCGACCAGGCGCAGATCGGCCTTCGCCGCGACCGCCTTCACTTTCGCAATCGGCTCGATGCGGACCATGCGGTTGCGCTCGTCTTCCGACGACATCAGGAACGGCAGCGGCATCGGATAGTGCCGCGCGCCGGTGCGGTCGGCGAGACGCCCGACCGTGTCGAAGAAGCTCGCCGAGCCATCCGCCGAGATATTGCCGACCAGCGACACGATCTGATGATTCGGCCGCTCGATCGGGGTCACGCGCTCGACCGCGGCGCGCACCGCGCGGCCCGTGCCGAGCGCGACGATGACCGGCGTCTCCGGGCGCAGGGTCAGGTCGAGCAGATTGGCGCAGCGTTCGGCGATGCCGGCCACCGCATTCGGCGCGGCCGGATCGCTCGGCACCACCTCGCAATGCACGAGATCGAAGCGGTCCTTGAGCGTCGCCGCAAGCTCCATGCAGGCCGCGATCGGATGTTCGAGGCGGAAGGTGATGAGACGCTCGGCGAGACACAGCGACACCAGCCGCTGCGCCGAGGCGCGCGACACCTGCAGCATCCTGGCGATCTCGTCCTGGGTATGACCGGCGATGAAATAGAGCCAGCCGGCGCGCGCGGCGTCGTCAAGGCGGGATTTCTCGCTGTCAGGCGCCGTCATGATTATGCGCTATTGCCCGCTCCAGAAGTCGGCCATCCGGTCGAAGACCCGGTCGGCACCGGCCTCATATAGCATGGCGCGACCATCGCGCGACCGGTAGTGGCTACCGCCGACAAAGCCCCACACGGTCATGCCGGCGGCCTTGCCGGCGGTGACGCCGCTGACGCTGTCCTCGATCACCAGCGTGCGCTGCGGCACGGCCTGCATCTGCGCGGCCGCATAGAGAAACAGATCAGGGGCGGGCTTGCCGTGCGCCACCATCTGCGCCGTGTAGAGCCTGTCGCCGAACAATGGCGCGAGGCCGGTCAAGGCCAGCGAGCGCCTCACCCGATCGAGATCACTGGAGGACGCGACGCAGCACGGCGCGTCGAGCTGCGATAGCACAGCCTCAATTCCTGCAATGGGCTGCAGCTGTTCGCTGAAGCGCTGCAGCACACGGCTCTTCAACTCGGGCAGGAAGGTCGCGGCGTCGAAACGGCGATCATCCTTGTAGTGGCTGAGCAAGGCCGCCGTGCTGCGGCCGAGAAACAGTTCGACCACCTGGTCCTCGCCGAGCGCAATGCCGCGCTCGCCGAGCAGCTCGGACAGGCAGGCGCAGCTCAAGACCTCGCTGTCGACGAGAACGCCGTCGCAGTCGAAAATGATCAGATCAGGCCAGGCCGGGCGCGATGTCATGCCGGAATAGGAACATATGCCCAGGCTTTGAGCAATAGCTCAAGCATTCCGCTGCGCTATCGCGTGCCATAGGCACGGTCGCCGGCGTCGCCGAGGCCGGGGACGATGAAGCCGTTCTGGTCGAGGCCCTCATCCATCGCCGCGGTCCAGACCGGCACATCCGGATGCAGGCCGCGAACCCGTTCGAGGCCCTCGGGGGCGGCGATGAGGCAGACCAGGCGGATATCCTTGGCGCCGCGCTCCTTCAGCCGGTCGATCGCGGCCACCGACGTGTTTGCGGTCGCAACGACCGGCGTGACCACGATGGCAAGCCGCTCGCCGAGGTCGGACGGCGATTTGAAGAAATATTCGACGGCGGCAAAGCTCACCGGCTCGCGATAAAGCCCGATATGCGCGACACGCGCGGTCGGCACCAGATCCATCATGCCGTCGACGAAGGTCGCTCCGGCGCGCAGCACCGGCACGAACACCAGCTTCTTGCCGGCGATCCTGGCCGATTGCATGCGCGCGAGCGGCGTCTCGACCTCGACCTCGGTGAGCGGCAGATCGCGCGTCACCTCGTAGCAGAGCAGCATTCCGATCTCCTTGAGGAGCTCGCGGAACGATTTGGTCGAGATCGATTTGTCGCGGATCAGCGACAGCTTGTGCTGCACCAGCGGGTGATCGACGATGGTGACGCCCTGCATGAGTTGACTCCCCCCGAAGCCGTCAGAACACGGTGCCGTCGCTGATGACCTTGAGCGGCGGGGCGCCGTCGGCCCGGCGTTCGAAGGCGGCGGCGCGGCCGGCCGCCCAGGTGCCGCCTTCCAGAATGCTCGCCAGCGGCAGCTCCTGGGCACTGCGGCCAAGCCGCGCGCGAATGCGCGTCGCGAGCAGATCCAACAGTGCAACGGTGAGCGCACGCCACTCCACGACCAGCAGTGAATCGACCTGGTGCGAGCGTTCGGCATCTGCCGCATTGCGCAGGCGCAGCACGCCGAGGTCGACGAACAGGCCGCCATTGCGATATTCGGCAAGCCCGGTCAGGCCGTCGATGTCTGTCACCTCGAAGCCCGCACGCTGCAGCGGCTCGATCAGCGAGTAGCTCAGCCATTGCGACAGCTTGTGCAGCGGCACGAGGCCGTCGGTCGCATCCGGGGTCTTGAGCGCGGGATGGCGCCAGCAATCGCCGAGCGGAATGCCCGCGAGCTCGAGCCGCGACGGCCAGATCGGGCCGAGCTGGCGCAACACTCCTGCAAGAATTGCGGGCGCGGCGATGGCGCCGTTGTCGGCTTGCGCGGCGAGGTGGTCGAACAATCCGCCGGGCCGCGCGCGGTCGCGCAAGGCAAACACGTCGGGGCGCGCCGCCAGCAGCCGGCCGAGACGCCGCAACAGATCGGCACGGCCGTCGAGGCCGACCATGGGATTGGCGTCGGTCTCCTGAAAGCCCTGCTGCAGGCGCGCCAGCGGCAGGCTCGCAAGCACGTCAGCATCGACCCGGAACGGATCGCGCGCATCGCTCGAGAAAACGCCGCTTGCGAACATGTCGAGGCTTGCCAGCGCAAGGCCCTCGGAACGGCCGATGCTCTGCCCGGTCACCGCATCATCGTAGCGCCAGACCGGCCCGGCGCCGGCATCCAGCAGCACGCTGATGATGGCGAGATCGAATTCGGCGCGCGCCCGCGCTGCGCGGTCAACCCAGGACACGGCTTCCGCCTTCGCCGCCCAACGATCGACGCCGCCGACGACAAAATGGCGCCAGCGCGCATGAAACGGCACGTTCAGCGAAGGATACGCCTTGCGCGTCACCGCCAGCACGGCGTCTGCAACGGCATCCAGCCGTGCGAGATCGATGGTGAAATGCGAGAGGTCGCCGCGCAGCCCGATCTCGAGCATCCGGCCGGCGCGCGTGCGAACGGCGTCCGCCGAGAGCAGCGAAAGCACCTCGCGTTCTGTAGCCGCCGCCGGCGCGCTCACGGGATCAATACTTCTCCAGCGAGCGGCCGACGGTGTCGGTCAGCTCCGTTGCGGGCGGCACCTCGGTCGAGAAATAGCCGGCCGCCTTCTTGGCCGCGATCTCGACATGCGCATCGGCCGGGATCAGTTCCAGCGGGATCGGCACGCGCTCGACGATGTCGATGCCCTGCCCGGTCAGCGCGTCATATTTCATGTCGCTCATGGACAGGAAGCGGTCGATGCGCCTGAGGCCGAGCCAGTGGATCACGTCGGGCATCAATTGCTGGAAGCGCGCGTCCTGCACGCCGGCGACGCATTCGGTGCGCTCGAAATAGGCCGCAGCCGCGTCACCGTCCTCCTGGCGCTTGCGCGCGTTATAGACCAGGAATTTTGTCACCTCGCCGAGCGCGCGCCCTTCCTTGCGATTGTACACGACGAGGCCGAGACCGCCCTCCTGTGCGCCGCGCGCGCATTCCTCGATGCCGTGAATGAGGTAGGGACGGCAGGTGCAGATGTCGGAGCCAAACACGTCGGAGCCGTTGCATTCGTCATGCACGCGGCAGGTGATTTTGGTGCGATGATCGGGCAGCTTGGCGACGTCGCCGAACAAATAGACGGTGGTGCCGCCGATCGGCGGCAGGAACACCTGCATGTCGGGCCGCGTCACCAGTTCCGGGAACATGCCCGCGGTCTGCTCGAACAGCGTGCGGCGCAGCTTGGTCTCGCTGGTGCCGAAGCGCTGGGCGACGCCGGGCAGATACCAGACCGGATCGATCGCGATCTTCACCACCGAGACGCTGCCATTGGCATGGACGACCGTGCCGTCGGGCTTGAGCCGCTTGGCCAGCATGGCGTCGCGGATCTCCGGCAGGTCGAGCCGCGCCCGCGTCACCGCGATGCTCGGCCGGATGTCGGTGCCCTCGGCAATTTCGGTGCGGAAGCTCTCGGCAACCAGATGGCCCCAGGGATCGAGTGCCACAATGCGCGACGGCTCGCTCCATTGCGGGAACGGCCCGATGGTTGCCGCCGGAAAGGTGTTGGTGAGATCGGGACGCCGGATGGGATCGAGCGCGCCGGCGGAAACCGCAAGCGCGCGATACACCGCATAGGAACCGCCGTGGCTGCCGATCACATTGCGGTCCTGCGGCCGCGACACCGTGCCGATGATCGGTCCGCGGGCGCGCGCGTCCGCAGCGTCCCAGTGGATCGGGAAGATCGGCTTGGCGCCCGGCTCCGGATGGGAGGTGAGGCGGATATGGTCGGTGCGATTCGGACTGCTCATGACCAAGTCTATCCTAAAAAGCCAACGGCCCGCCTGTCCGACGGGCCTGGCTCAGTCGTAATGATGGTGCGGACGACCCGGGCGATGCCCGGGTCCGCGCCCTGCTCACCATTATCGGCCCAAAGTGTAGCAAAATGGTCGATAAACGGCGCAATATGGAACTATTTTATATCCTTTTCGGAAATATGCAAAGGTCGCCCGGAACCCGGCTGTCCAGCCCTAATCGACGCCCCTTAGGGCATGACCGCTCCGACCGACCACGGCAGCGTCTCGCCGCCCCGAAACACCACCACCTCGGTCTCGTCCACCGCGACCGCCGCCATGATCGGCGCCTCCCGCCGCTCCAGCGTGATCGTGCCGCGGTTAGGCGCGAGGCCGTAGAACCGCGCACCGTTGACGGACGCAAAAGCCTCGAAACGGTCGAGCGCGCCCTCCTCGTCGAACACCTGGACGTAGGTTTGCAGCGCGGTAGCACCGCCGAACACGCCGGCCGAGCAGCACTCGGCCTCCTTGGCGGTGCGGCGATGCGGCGCGGTGTCGGTGCCGATGAAGAAGCAGGCATCGCCCGAGGTCGCCGCCTTGCGCAGCGCCAGCCGATGATGCTCGCGCTTGGCGACCGGCAGGCAATAAAGATGCGGCCGCAAGCCGCCCTGGAAGATCGAGGTCCGGTTGATGACCAGATGATGCGGCGTGATCGTGCCCGCCGCCCGCGACGCATTTGCGCGCACGATGTCCAGCGTTTCGGCCGTGGTGACATGCTCGACCACGACCTTCAATCCGGCATGGCGCTTGAGCAGCGGCAGCAGGCTCTGCTCCATGAACACCGCCTCGCGGTCGAAAATATCGACCGCGGGATCGGTCGCCTCGCCATGGATCAGGACCGGCATGCCGATCTTCTCCATCCGCTCCAGCACCGGCGCCAGCCCGGGGATGTCGGTGACACCATAATGGGCATTGGTGGTGGCACCGGCGGGATAGAGCTTCGCGGCGACCCAGACGCCTTCCGCGAAACCTGCTTCGATCTCGTCGGGCGCGGTCGCGTCGGTGAGATAGCAGGTCATCAAAGGCTGGAAGTCGGCCCCCTCGGGCCGCGCGGCAAGGATGCGCTCGCGATAGGCCTTGGCGTCGGCGACCCGCGTGACCGGCGGCACCAGGTTTGGCATGATGACGCCACGGGCGAACTGGGCGGTGGTGAACGGCAGCACCGCCTTCAGCATGGCGCCGTCCCGCAAGTGGACATGGAAGTCGTCGGGCCGGCGGATGGTGATCCGGTCCACCTGCTTCGCCGTGGCGGCCTTGTCGAACAGTTCAGTCACGCTCATCGCATCGCCCCTTCCGGTCGCAGCGTCGCCTTACCGCGATTCCGGCGATGAATCATCCAAATTTCACCGGCCGCTTGGACGCTGCTTGACGCTCCTGCGCTTCTTGGGCGCCCTCGGAAGCGGTGGGCGCCTATTTGCGCTTTCGCGGCGAACGAGCCGATCTGGCGGCCGGAGCGGCCTGCTCCCTGGCGCCGAACCGCTTGCGGTTGAACGCAACCGCGCCTTGGCCGGCGACCACCTCGACATCCTCGAGCCGCAACGGCTTGCCGTCCCTGGTCAGCAACTCCGGGTATTCGATCGCGCGGCCACCTTCGCGCTCGCGGAACACCACCTGCGGTCCGCCCGGCTCGGCGAGCCAATCGTCGCCCCATTTCTTCAGGGCGAGATAGGCCGGAAAGAAATCGCGGCCCTTCTCAGTGAGCACATAGTCGTAGCGCGACGAATGCTCGGGCAGCGGGACGCGCCTCATGATGCCCGCATCGACGAACTTCTTCAGCCGGTTGCTGAGAATGTTCGGCGCGACCCCGATGTAATATTCGAATCATCGAAGCGCGTGGTGCCGTAATAGGCCTCGCGCAGAATCAGGATCGACCAGCGGTCGCCGACGACCGCCATCGCGCGCGCCATGGAACATTGCGCGTTGGCGATGCGACCTCGTCTCCTGTCGGTGATGGGCTTGGCTGTTTTCATGTCGCGGTCATTCTAACAAGACCCGACACCCGGCTGTCCAGCACCCCAGAGCGTTGAGGAGAGCATCAGGAGAGCATTCAGGCCGCCTGCCCCGGCGGCTTGACGGCGGACTGTGCGTCCCGCGCACGCGGATGCGTGATGCGCATCCCCCCGGCAAGCTGATACAGCACCAGATTGACCACGAACTCTTCGTTCAGGCGGATAACCGCGCGGGTGCCCTTGCGCTCGCCGGGCATCAGGCGACCGCGCGCGCCTTCCCGGCGGGGCTCGCGTCCAGAAATCCGGTCAGGCGCTGCCGGATGATGCGCTCGGCTTCGCTCATGATGCGGTCGATCAGCTCCTTCACGGTCGGAACGTCGTGGATCAGGCCGACCACCATGCCGCAGCTCCAGGCCCCGGCATCCATGTCGCCGTCGATCATCACCTTGGGATAGACGCCGGCGACCTCGTCCAGGATATCGTCGATCCTGAGCGCGCTGCCCTTCTCGCGCTCGATCTTGATCAACCGCTCGACGCCCTTGTTGGTGAGCACGCGCTCGGTGTTGCGCAGCGCGCGCATCACAAGCCTGGTGTCGAGCTCGGTGGCGGCGACGATCGCCTTCTTGACGTTGTCGTGGACCGGCGCCTCCCGGGTCGCGATGAAACGGGTACCCATGTTGATGCCGGCGGCGCCAAGCGCAAGCGCGGCAACCAGGCTCCTCGCATCGGCCATGCCGCCGGAGGCGACGAACGGCACCGTCAGCTCCTCGGCCGCGCGCGGCAGCAGGATCATGTTCGGCATGTCGTCCTCGCCGGGATGGCCGCCGCATTCGAAGCCGTCGACGCTGACGGCGTCGCAGCCGATCGCCTGCGCCTTCAGCGAATGCCGGACCGAAGTGCATTTGTGGATCACCTTGATCCCGGCGGCTTTCAGCGCCGGCATGTATTGCTCGGGGCTGCGGCCGGCGGTCTCGACGATCTTGACGCCGCCTTCCCGGATCGCGGCGATATATTCCGGATAGGGCGGCGCGCTCAGCGTCGGCAGGAAGGTGAGATTGACGCCGAACGGCCTGTCCGTCATGTCGCGGCAGCGCGCGATTTCCTTGGCGAGCAGCTCCGGCGTCTTCTGCGTCAACCCGGTGATGATGCCGAGCCCGCCGGCATTCGACACGGCAGAGGCGAGCTCTGCAAAGCCGACATAATGCATGCCGCCCTGGATGATCGGATGTTCGATGCCGAACAGTTCGGTAATGGCTGTCTTCACGAATGGCTCCTGTCGATGGGCGGCAACGATATCGTGCGAACCGTCAAGCGATCACCATTTCTCGCCGAAGGGTCGGATTTCCAGCTCGAACGTCCAGGCGCTCCGCGGCTGCTGATAAAGCTGCCAGTAGGATGCGGCGACGGACGCCGGCGGCATCAGGAGATCCGGGTTGTCGAGCGCATCGGGGCCCAGCGCCTCCAGCCTGCGCTGGCGGACCCATTCCGTATCGACACCGGAATCGATGATGAGATGGGCGACATGGATGTTCTTTGGCCCCAGCTCACGCGCCATGGCCTGAGCGACCGCCCGCAGCCCGAATTTCGCGCTGGCGAAGGCCGCATAGCCGCTGCCGCCGCGCAAGGAAGCGGTGGCGCCGGTGAAGAAGATGTTGCCCTGACCGCGCGGCAGCATCAGCCGTGCCGCCTCGCGGCCCGCGAGGAAGCCCGAATAGCACGCCATTTCCCACACCTTCCGGAAAACCCGCTCGGTGGTCTCCAGGATCGGGAAATTGACATTGGCGCCGATGTTGAAGATGCAGACCTCCAGCGGCGCGTGCTTGTCGGCGTCATGGAGGAAGGAGATGATCTCCTCCTCCTTGCGCGCGTCCAGCGAGCGCGCGTGGATTTCGCCGCCCGCGTCCTCGATCGCTTTCACCAGCGGCGCAAGCTTGTCGCCATTGCGGCGGCCGGCGAAGACCGTGAAGCCTTCGGCGGCGAATTTCTTGGCGATCTCGGCGCCGATATAGTCGCCGGCACCGATGACGGCTGCAGTTGCGTTCCTCCTGGACAAGATGTCCTCCGTTTCTTGAGTGATGCCGCGCCCTCCCGGGGTCAGGCGATCTTCTCTGCTATCAGGGATTGGGCGAGCTGGGCTTTGAGTATTTTCCCGGTCGAGGTCGCCGGCAAGGCCTCGAGCACGACGATTTCCGATGGCCGCTTGTAGGGCGCGAGCTGCTCCCTGGCGTAATCCATCAGGTCCGAAACCGTCATGCGCGCGCCCTGGATCAGCTGCACGAAGGCAACGACCTCCTCGTTGCCCTCGACGGGACGGCCCACAACCGCGGACTGCATGACGTCCCTGTGGGTGTTGAGCACCGCCTCGATCTCCGCGGGATAGACGTTGAATCCCGATCGGATGATCATTTCCTTGGTGCGGCCGACGATATAAAGGCGATCATCGTCGAAGCGGGCGAGATCGCCGGTGTTGAACCAGCCTTCGCTGTCGATGACTTTCGCGGTCAGATCGGGCGCGCGGTAATAGCCGCGCATGACATTGCGGCCGCGCACATGAAGCTCGCCGATCTCGCCCGGCGGCAGCGGCAGGCCGTCGACCGTTCGTACCCGCGCCTCCACGCCCGGCAGCACCGTCCCGACCGTGTTGTCCGAGCGCGGCGCGTCGAACCGCACGCCGGAAATGCCGGGCGAGCATTCGGTGATGCCATAGCCATTGGACAGCGGCAGTCCGAGTTCGGCCTCGACGCGGGACTTGAGGTCCAGATCAAGCGGCGCGCCGGCAACCGCGATCAGCCGCAGCGATCCGCGGTCGAGCCGCTTCAGGCCCGCCACGGTCTTGTATTCGAGCAGACGCTGATAGGTGGCGGGCACGCCGTTGAGGATGGTGACACCCTCCTCCTTGATGGCCCTGGCCAGCGCCGCCGGATCGTATTTGCTGACGAGCCGCACGGCGCCGCCGGTCATCAGCGTCATGATCAACAGCGAAATGCCCACGATATGCGAGATCGGCAGCACGACATAAAGCTTGTCCTGCGGACCCATCTTGCGGAACTGCGCGGTGATGGCGGCGCTGATCAGAAGGTTTTCATGGGTCAGCATCACCCCTTTCGGCGTTCCCGTCGTCCCCGACGTGTAGATCAGCACGGCGACCTGCGTGGCCGGATCTTCCTCGACCGGCTCGGGCGCGGTGTCCGCGTTCAGCGCGGTGACGGCGATGTCGTCGAGCGGTCCGATCCGGCGGGGCGTCGCACCGAGGCGCGCGGCATGAGCCGCCGCCTCCCTGGAGACGCGGCTCGTCAGGAGCACGAGCCGTGCGCCGCTGTGCCGGCGGATCTGGTCGATCTCGCGCGCAGCCAGCCGCGGGTTCGCAACGATGGCCCAGGCGTCGATGCGGCTTGCCGCCAGCAGCAACCCGGCCAGCGCAATGCAGTTCTCGCTGATTATGATCATGCGATCGCCCGCCCTGATCCCGAGCGCGGTGAGACGATCCGCGATCTCTTCCACGTTGCGGCCGAGCTCGCCATAGGTCCAGGAATGACTGTCCTCGATCAGCGCAACACGCTCGGGAGCCTCGGCAATGTACCGCTCCGCCACCAGATGCAGGCGCCGAGGCAATGCGGCCGCGAGCTGGCCCACATCGATCGCTTCCGAGGATTCCTCCACTCGTGACCTCCTCTGGAGATACTGACCGCTTCCGCGGCCCGGTCTTTTGTTCTCGTCACTTAAAGTTCTTTTTTAGAACTAGTCAAGCACCGATCGACGCGGCACCAGCTCGGCACCGCGAAAGGCGATAAACTGGGCGTGACTTCCGGCCTGCCTGGAAGGAATTTCTATTTACAACGTCAAGCGACAGCCTTACCAATAAAGTACCAAATTAGAACTTATAATAGCAGTCGCAGGAGAGGAACGATGACCAGTCGCGGTGTTGCCATTCTGGTCGGGGCCGGGGACGCGATCGGCGCGGCCGTCGCCCGTCGTTTTGCCAAGGGCGGCTATGCCGTCTGCATCTGCCGCCGCGATGCGGCCAAATCACAGCAGCTCGTCGACGAATTGAGAGACGCCGAGCACGAGGCCTACGCTTTCAGCGTCGATGCGCGGCAGGAGACGGAAGTCCAGGCGCTGTTCGCCAGCGTCGAGAACGAGATCGGACCGATCGAGGTCTGCCTGTTCAACGCCGGCTCGAACGTCAACAAGCCGCTGCTCGAGACCACCGAGAAGCTGTTCTTCAAGGCCTGGGAGCTCGCCTGCTACGCAGGCTTTCTGGTCGGGCGGGAGGCGGCGCGCGTGATGACGCCGCGCGGCCGCGGCACCATCCTCTTCACCGGCGCCACCGCATCCCTGCGCGGCGGCAAGGGATTTGCGGCCTTTGCGGCGGCGAAGTTCGGACTGCGCGCCGTGGCGCAAGCGATGGCCCGCGAGCTCGGGCCGAAGAACATCCATGTCGCGCATCTGATCATCGATGCCGCCGTCGACAGCGACGCCATCCGCGCGCGCTTCAAGGCGATGCGCGGGATCGAGGCCGAGGACATCGCCCCTGGCAGCCTGGTCAGGACGGACACGATCGCCGAGGCCTATTGGTTCGTGCACCAGCAGCCGCAGGACGGCTGGACCCATGAACTCGACCTGCGGCCCGCAGTGGAGACATGGTGATGGGCGACACGCCAGACCTGACGCTGTGGGGCGTCGGCACCAGCCGCACCATCCGCGCGCACTGGGCAATGCACGAACTCGACCTGCCCTATAAGATCAAGCCGATCGGGCCGCGCACCGGCGAAACCAAGAGCGCCGAGTACACCAGACTCAACCCGCGACAGAAGATTCCACTGTTGCAGGACGGCGATTTCTGCATTGGCGAGAGTGCGGCGATCGTTGCCTATCTGTCCCGGACCTATTCGAGCGAAGGGCGCCGGCTGATCCCGGAGGCGCAGCGCGACTACGCCGCCTGGCTCGAATGGTGCTTCTTCATCGTCACCGAGCTCGATTCGACCAGCCTCTACGTCATGCGCCGGCACCGCGCGGACGCCCTTGGCCCGATCTATGGCGTGGCGCCCGACGTGGTCGCCAAGGCCGGCGAATATTTCCGCGAGCAACTGCGCCATGTCGAAGTCGCGCTGCAGGACGGCCGCACCTACCTGATGGGCGATCAGTTCACCAGCGCCGACATCCTTTTGACCACCTGCCTCGACTGGGCGATCACCTATGGTGTCGGCATCTGCGACAACGCTCACCCCTACCGCGACCGCATTCGCGAGCGGCCGGCATACCGGCGCGGCATGGAGGCCAACGTCCCGCTCGCGCCGATCGTGCCTCCGCCGATCAAGTCGTAGCCGCCAGCCGCACCGCCTTCTCCGCAATCATCCGGTTGATCGCGGCGTCATCGTAGCCCAGTTCAACCAGCACCTCGCGCGTGTGTTCGCCGATGTGCGGGGCAGGGCCGCCGATCGCGGCCTCGTTGCGCTCGAAGCGCGCGGCGGGCTTGGGCTGCCGGACCCTGCCGACACTGGGCTGATCGATCTCGGCAATGAGGCCACGCGCCACCACCTGCTCGTTGTGTATGATCTCGGAGCGGCGCAGGATCGGCGCGCAGGGCACGTCGGCCGCGTCGAGCCGCTGCAGCCACTCCGCCGTGGTGTGCTGGGCGATATACTCCTGCATCTTGTTGATGCGTGCGGTGGCATTGACGCTGCGGCCTGCCGGCGTCGCAAAGCGTGCATCATTGGCAAGCTCGGGATCGCCGGTCGCGCGGCAAAAGCCCTGCCATTCGGAATCCGAGATCGTGCCGGCGGTGATGTAGCCGTCGCTGGTCTTGAACACGAGATCCGGGCGGTCGTTGGGATCGGCTGCGGTCGCCTCGGCGCCGACCACCGTGTACTGCATCATGCCTTCCGGCCACAGATAGGAGATCATCACGTCCAGCATCGCAAGCTGGATGTGATCGCCCTGCCCGGTCTTCTCCCTGGCATAGAGCGCAGCTGCCACCGCCTGCGCGGTCATCACCGCAGTGGTCTTGTCGCAGACGATGGTGCGGATCATCTGCGGGCGGTTGGTGACCGGCTGCGACTGGATGTCGGCAAAGCCGGACAGGCCCTGGATGATCGGATCGTAGACCCGCTTCTTCACATAAGGCCCGGTCTCGCCGACGCCGCTGATGGAGACATAGATCAGCCGTGGATGGCGGGCGCGCAACGCGTCGACCCCGAGGCCAAGCCGCTCCATGGTGCCGGGACGGAAGTTCTGCACCAGCACGTCGGCTTTCGCCACGAGCTTCGCGAGCACCTCGCGGCCCGCGGCGCTCTTGATGTCGATTGCGAGCGAACGCTTGCCGCGGTTCGACGAAATGAACAGCGCCGAGAACTCGCCCTTCTTGTCGATGGTCGCGCGGCTGCGCCGGGTGATGTCGCCGGAAATCGGCTCGATCTTCAGCACGTCGGCGCCCTGATCGGCCAGGAACATGGTCGCGAACGGGCCGGAGACCACGCCCGTGAGATCGAGCACGCGGACGCCATTGAGTGGACCGGGCATAACGCTCTCCCTATTCTTATGTTTGGGCCGTGTGCACGCGGAAGACCCCGCGCTCTAGACGGCCTCCGCCATCAGCTTCGCCTGCCGCACGATCTCCTCCTCGACATCGCGCAGCTGATCCTTGCCGAAGAACATCTGATCGCCAACGAAGAAGGTCGGGGAGCCGAACGCGCCGCGCGCCACCGCATCGTTGGTCAGTTCGATCAGCCGCTTCTTGACGTCATCCTGCTGCGCCCGCGCCATCAGCCGCTCGATATCGACGCGAGAAGATTTGAACGCGGCCTTGAAGATTTCGACATCGTCCATCTTCTTCGGCTCCTCCCACATATGATGATAGGCGGCGCGAAAGTAGGGCTTGAACACGCCCTCGAACTGGGCGGCGACCGCCCCACGCATCAGCATCAAGGTGTTGACGGGAAAGAACGGATTCTGGCGAAAGCGCGTGATGTTGTGGCGGCGCATGAAACGCTGCGTCTCGAGCGCCTGGTACTCCGGTTTGTTCCTGACGCCGCGCAGCGATTCCGCAGGCGACATGTTGCCGGTCAGCTTGTAGATGCCGCCGAGAAGGACCGGAACGTAGTCGAACTTGATGCCGGTCCGCCGCTCGATCTCGGGAATTGCGCAGTCCGCCAGATAGGCATTGGGACTACCGAAATCGAACTGGAATTCAACCCTCAGGGGCTTCGCCACTGGCCTCTCCTCACCGACTGGGTTCAGTCTTGCCGCCGCCCCCGGCAGCCTCGCCGACGACGCCAAGCATTACAGTTCCAAAATTGAACTGTCAACGCGCATTCGGCCTGACGCCGCGCATGCGTCATCTGCAATCGCGCCGGAAGTGGTTGTTTAAGCTTCAGTACCTATTTAGAATGCTTGAAATGACGGCCGTAGCCTGCCCCCGGGCGCAAGCGCGGCGAGCGGAGTGCTTTCGAATGAGATGGGATACCCTGGAGGAAGAGCCTTGCTCGGTGGCCCGCACCATCGGCGTGATCGGCGACCGCTGGACGCTCCTGATCCTGCGCGAATGTTTTCTGCGCACCCGCCGCTTTGAGGGGTTCCAGTCGGCGCTCGGCATCACCCGCCACCTGCTGGCGGAACGGCTGAAGAAGCTGGTGCGGACCGGCATACTGCGCCGCATCCCCTATCAGGAATCGCCTAAGCGTCACGAATATATCCTGACCCAGAAGGGCCTCGATCTCTACCCCATCATGATGGCGATCGTGCATTGGGGCGACACCCATATGGTCGACGAGCGCGGCCGGCCGCTGCTGCATGAGCACAAGAAGTGCGGCAAGCTGTTCGACCCCGTGATGGTCTGCTCCGAATGCGGCGAGCCGCTGTCGGCGAAGGAGGTCACCACGCGTCCCGGGCCGGGCGCGCGGCCCCGCCCGAACAGGCCGACCAAGGAGAGCGAGTCCAAGCCGAAATCACGCAAGCGCGCGGCAACGGCCTGACGCGGGACAGCCGCCTTCCGCGGATCTGTGCCGGCGCGACCTATTCGGATGACGCATCCAGCACGTCGCTGAACAGCTCCCATTGCGTCCCCGTCCAGCGCTGCAGCCGCAGCTGGGTGTAGTTCATGTTGACCTTGTCTGAGGTGTTGACCGTGACGCCCGGCAGCAGCGTCGGCAGCGCGACGTTCCTGAGGCTCCTGGCCTGCTTGACGATGTTGGCGCGCGACAGGTCGTCGCCGCATTGTCTGAGCAGCTGCTCCAGCAGCAGGCCCTGGGTATAGCCGAACAGATAGTTGTTCTCGGACAGATCGATGCCGGGCAGATATTTGTCGACGAAGGCGCGATAGCTCTTCATGCCCTCGGTCCGGTCCCATTGGCTATCGGCCGGGTCCATCGTGATGCTGCCGACGACAACGCCGGTCGCCACGTCGAGGCCGGCGGGCTTCAACGTGGCCCCGACGGAGCTCGACGGGTAATTCAGCAGGATCAGCGGCTTCCAGCCGAGCTCGTGCGCTTTTCGGATCGCCTGCGCCGCGAATTTCGGCGTCCCCGCCACCAGCAGCGCCTCGGCGCCCGTGCTTCTCAGATTGACGACCTGAGAATCGACGGTCGGATCGCTGATCTCATAAGGGCTGGCTGCAACCTTTCGGTCGAAATCCTCCTTCAGCACGGCCTTGAAGGCGTTCAGGTAGTCTTTGCCGAGGTCATCGTTCTGATACAGGATCGCATACTTGGCGGATGGCCGCGTCCGGGTCAGATATTTGGCGTAGATCTTCCCCTCGGTATCGTAGCTCACGAGGCTGGTCGTCGTCAGCGGATAGGCTTCGACATTGGTGAACCGGCTCGATCCCGTGACGATGCCGATTGTCGGCACTTTCTTGCCCGACAGATATTTCGCGGTCGCCGAGTTGCCGGGGGTGCCGAGCTCACTGAACATGAAGGCGATCTCGTCACCTTCGACCAGCTTGCGGGCATGCTCCACCGCCTTCGGCGGGCTATAGGCATCGTCATAGGCTATGTAGTTGATCTTGCGGCCATTGATCCCGCCGCGATCGTTGATCGACTGCACATAGGCGAGCACCGCCTTGCCGACCAGCCCGATCGAGGACGCCGGCCCGCTGAACGGAAAGATGCCGCCGATCCTGATCTCGGTCGGCGTCACGCCGGGCATGTCGCCCGCCGCGGCGGAGGCCACCAGTGTCGCACTCAGCGCGCATGCCAGCGTCAATGCCCTCAGCATCGAGCCCTCCCTCCGCTTTGTCGATCGGGACCGCTCGCAAGCCACGGCGGCGCCTCTTGTTCATCTCGGATTTAAAGTTCTATTTTTGAACTTGTCAAGCGATGATGATTTCGCTGCTCCCGATAAGATCGCCGGTTGATCGGCTAGACGCTCTAGTTCCATTTTGATATTAGCAAACTGCGTCTTCGGAGCTTCGCCAGAAGGAGCAGGATCCATGGCCACACGATCCATCGATACCGGCACGGACGAGCTGCTGTGCGACATCACCGGTCGCGTCGCGATCATCACGCTCAACCGTCCCGCGGCGCGGAACGCCTTGTCCGACCGCCTCACGCCGGCACTGCGGCGGATGATCAAGCAATGTGGCGACGACGCAGGCGTCGGCGCGATCCTGATCACGGGAGCGGGCACCGCCTTCTGCGCCGGCGGCGACGTCAAGGGCATGGGCGACGGTGCACCCAAAACCGAGATGCCGCCCGAGGAGCGCGTGGCCAATCTCCGAGCAAAGCAACGGACCTTGACCGGCGCGCTGGTGGCGGTGCGCAAGCCGACCATTGCAGCGCTTCCGGGACCGGCCGCCGGCGCCGGCATGGCGATCGCGCTCGCCTGCGACATCCGCATCGCGGCAGAATCCGCGATCATGTCGACCGGTTATGCGCGCATCGGGCTCACCGGCGACTACGGCATCGCCTGGCTGCTGACGCGCCTGGCCGGCACCGCGCGGGCCCGCGAGCTGATGTTCCTGTCGGAACGCATCGATGCGCGGCGCTGCGAGGCTCTCGGCCTCGTCAATCGCGTCGTTCCCGACAGTGAACTGCGTGACGCGGCGCTGGCGTTGGCCGGTCAGCTCGCGGAAGGGCCGAGCTTCGCGTTCGGCCGCATCAAGGACAATCTCGACCAGGCCCTGACCTCCGACCTGCTCGCCTCGATGGATCAGGAGGCGGAGAACCTGGTGGCGGCGGCGCGCACCACCGATCACAAGGAAGCCGTGCGCGCCTTTGTCGACAAGCGCAAGCCGATCTTCAGCGGAAGCTGAGGCTCAGACCCGCTCGGTGACGATCGGCGGAGCCATGCCACCTTCGGCGCACGTGGTGAGGAGGCCGCGCTTGAGGTCGCGCCAGCCATGGCCCCGAGCGAACTGCGTTCAGGCCGGCACCAGCAGCGGCGGCGCGCCGATATGCGGCACGGCGTCGACCAGCTCACGGGTATAGTCGGTGCGCGGATTGGCAAACAGCGCACGGCTTTCGCCCTGTTCGACGATGCCGCCGGCGCGCAGCACGATGGTGCGGTCGCACATCATGCGCACCACGTTGAGATCGTGGCTGACAAACAGGAAGGCGAGATTGTCCTCGCGGCGCAGCCGGTCGAGCAGCTGTAGCACCACGGCCTGCACCGAGACGTCGAGCGCTGCGGTCGGCTCGTCCAGCACAAGCAGCCGCGGCCGGCAGGCGATGGCCCGCGCAATGCCGACGCGCGCCTTCTGGCCGCCGGAGAGCTGATGCGGAAAGCGCGACAATAGCGCCTTCGGCAAGCCGACCCGATGGGCGCATTCCTCGACGCGCCGGCGCAAGGCGTCGCCGGAACGCATGCCCGAGAGCCGTATCAGCGGATGCGCGATGCAGTCGAAGGCGGTGAAGCGCGGATTGAGGCTGTCGTTCGGATCCTGGAAGACGATCTGGATGTCCTTGCGCGACGGCGAGCGATGGAAATCCCGCGCCGGAATCTGGCCGATGGAATAGCCGTCGAACAGGATGTCGCCCTCGCTCGGATCGATCAGCCGGCAGATCATGCGCGATGTCGTGCTTTTTCCCGAGCCGGATTCACCGACGAGGCCGACGCTCTCGCCGGCCGCCATGGTCATGGAAAAGTCCCTCACCGCAATGGTGCCGTCGTCGAAGCGCTTTGCAACACGCTGGACGTCGAGCAGCGGTGGCGAGCCAGGTGCGGCCACGGGCAGCTCCCTCACTTCTAGCGGCGGCAGCACCTCGCCATCGGGCACGAGATCGGCGACGCGGGAGGTCGCGGTCGGTGACGCCGCAACCAGCCGTTTGGTATAGGGATGCTGCGGCGCGTGAAATAGCGTGAGCGGCGCGGCTTCCTCGACCAGGCGTCCCTGTTCCATCACCACCACGCGGCTGCAATAGCGGGCCGCAAGCCCGAGATCATGGGTGATCAGGATGGTCGCCATGCCGCGCTCGGCGGCGATACCGGCCAGCAGGTCCATAACCACCTTCTGGGTGGTGACGTCGAGGCCGGTGGTCGGCTCGTCGGCGATCAGCAGCGACGGGTTGCAGGAGATGGCGATCGCGATCATGATGCGCTGGCACATGCCGCCGGAGAGCTCATGCGGATAGGCGTTGATCCGCCGTTCCGGATCGCGGATCTGCACCGCGCGCAGCAGCTTCAACGCCGCGTCCTGTGCCTCCTGCCTGGAGATCCGCTTATGCGCGAGGATCGCGTCCGCGATCTGCTGGCCGACGGCGCGGATCGGATTGAGCGCCGCGCGCGGGTTCTGGAAGATCATGGCCATGGCGGCACCGTGCAGGTTGCGGAAATCCGCGGCCGACGCTCTCGTGATGTCCTGGCCCTTGTAGACAATGCGGCCATCCGCGATGCGGCCGGCCTTGTCCAACAGCCGCGTGACGGCAAAGCCGGTGACCGATTTGCCGGAGCCGCTCTCGCCGACCAGGCCCAGCATCTCGCCTGGCGATAGCGACAGCGAGACGCCGCGCACCGCCTCCACGAGGCCGCGCCGGGTCGAGAAAGTGACGTGCAAATTTTCGATCTGCAGCAATGGATGCGTCATGTGCGCATCCGCGGGTCGAGGATATCGCGCAAGCCGTCGCCCAGGAGATTGAAGCAGAGCACGGCGAGCATCAGCGCAAATCCCGGAAACGCCACCAGCCACCAGCGTCCGGTCGAGATGAAGCGCGCGCCCTCGGCAACCATGATGCCCCATTCCGGCGTCGGCGGCTTGACGCCGAGGCCGATGAAGGAGAGGCCGGCGGCGTTGAGGATCGCCCAGCCGAGATTGAGCGACACCTGTACGGCCATCGCCGGCAGCACATTGGGCAACAGGAACCGCAGCACCACCGAGACATGGCTGTCGCCGCAGGCGCGCGCCGCCTCCACCCAGCCGAGATTGCGGCGGATGTTGACCTCGGCGCGGGCGAAGCGGATGTAGAACGGCAGGTTGATGATCGCGGTGGCGATGACGATGTTCTCGACCCGGTTGCCGAGCGCCGCCACCATGGCCATGGCCAGCACGAACAGCGGAAAAGCCATCACCACATCGACGAAGCGGCCGACCGCACGGTCGAGCCTGCCGCCGGCATAGCCGCAGAGCGAGCCGATCACGGCGCCGATCACGAAGGAGATGCCGACGGCGCTGATGGCAATGGCGAGATCGAGCCGGGCCGCCACGACGAGGCGGCTGAACACATCGCGGCCGAGCTGGTCGGTTCCGGCCCAGTGCAGCGCGCTCGGCGCCTGCAGCGCCTGCGGCACATCGGAGGCGACCGGATCATAGGGCACCAGCGCCGGCCCGAACAGCGCGACCAGCACCAGGACCAGCGCGCCGGCCGCGGCGATCGCGGTGACGAGGTTGCCGCGCAGCACCCAGATGGTGTGGCGAAACGTGGAGGGTGCGTCGAGGCTGCTCATGCGACGGTCGCCCTGGGATCGGCGATGCCGTAGAGCACGTCGACCAGAAGATTGACCAGGACAAAGATGCTCGCCATCAGCAGCACGAAACCCTGCACCGGCGCATAGTCGGACACCAGCAGCGCATCGAGCGCGTAGGAGGCGACGCCGGGCCAGGAGAAGACTTTTTCAACCAGCACATTCGCGCCCAGCATGGTGGAAAACACGATGCCGGCGATGGTGATGACAGGCAGGATTGCGTTGCGCAGCGCGTAGGTGACGACGATACGCCAGCGCGACAGGCCGACCGACCGGGCAGTGCGCACGAAATCGCTGCCCAGCGACACCAGCATGGACGCGCGGGTGATGCGCGCCAGCGGCGCGATCACGAACAGCGCCATGGTGAAGGCCGGCAGCATCAGCTGGCGGACGGCGGCCCACCAGCCGTCGAGATCGCCGGCCAGCAGGAAGTCGATCACCAGAAAGCCGGTGCGCGAGGGTGGCAATGTCGTGAAGATATCGACCCGCCCGGTCGGATCGGGGGCAAGCCCCAGCAGGTAATAGAACACGTAGATCAGCAAGAGCCCCGAGACGAAGGTCGGCACGCAGACCCCGAGCGAGCAGAACAGCCGCACGCCGTGATCGACGAGCGAGTTCGGCCGCAGCGCCGCCGCCACGCCGAGCGGCACCGCGGAGACCAGCGCGATCAGAAGCGCGGTGAGCGTCAGCTCGAGCGAGGCCGGCAGCCGCTCCTTCAGGTCCTTCTGGACCGGCTGGCCGGTCATCATGGAGCGGCCGAGATTGCCGCGGCCGACATCATAGAGATAGATCGCAAGCTGCTCCGGCACGGGCTTGTCGAGCCCGAGCTGCCTGCGGATCACCTCGATCTCCTCCTTGCCGGCATTGGGGCCGGAGGCGAAGAACACCGCGGGATCTCCCGGGAGGACCCGCATCAACAGAAAGGTGAAGACCAGGACGCCGAACAGCGCCGGCAGCGAGGAGAGGAAACGCCGCCCGGCCCGGATGAGCGTTGCGCCGATCATGCCCATGGTCTTCGCCGATCTCGCCCGTCTATTTACGGCTCAAGTTACGATAATCCACCTGCCGGGTGAACTGGTAGACATAGCCGTCGATGTTGGGCGCCATCACCGCATCCTGCGCCGGCTGCCACAGCGGAATCTGCAGCATCTGGTCGAAATGGATGGCGTTGAGCTGTTTGCCTTCCTCCGCATATTTCGCCTTGTCGGTCTCGAAGCGCGCAGCCTGCGCGATCTTCTCGATCTCGGCATTGTCGGTCGAGGAATAATTCCAGCGCTGATTGCCGGTGTAGAAGTTGCGGTAGAAATAGTCAGTGGACGGCAGCCAGGCGACGATGCCTTCGGTGAAGAACGGCAGCTTCTTCTCGTTGATCGCCGTCGACATCTGCGCGTCGGGCAGCTTCTGGATGTCGACCTTGATCCCGATCTTCTCCAGCGATTCCTTCACCAGCGCCGCCATCGGCTCGGCGGAAGAGGCCTGGCCGACATTGAAGCTGAACGTGGTGGAGAAGCCCTCGGGCAGTCCGGCGTCCTTCAGATAGGCCCTCGCCCTGTCGAGGTCGAGCTTGACCGGCTGCGGAATCGGATAGCTGCCGCTCGGCGGCTTGCCGTCGGCCCAGGTCGCGCCGAACATCGGGGCGCCGCGGCTGAACAAAGCTGCCTTGAACATGTCGTCATAGGGCAGCGCGTAAGCGATGGCGCGGCGGACATTGACGTTGTCGAAGGGCGGGATCTTGTTGTTCATGGAGATGAAGGTCACCGCGTTGTATTGCGGCGTCGAGATCACCTTCAGCTTGCCCTTGGCCTCGAGCGACTGCACATCGCTCGCCTGCAGGTCGATCACCAGGTCGGCGTCGCCGCGCTCGACCAGATTGGCGCGGGTCGCAGGCTCGGGCACCGACTGGATGATCAGCCGCTTGAAGGACGCCGGCTTGTCGGGGGTGCCGCGATTCCAGGCCTCGTTGCGCTTGGCGATGACCTGCTCGCCGGGCTTGAATGTCTCGACGATATAGGCGCCGCTGCCGGCTTCGTTCTCCTTGGTCCAGTTCAGCGCCCACGGATCGTCTGCGGTCGCATGCGCCTTGGCAAGCTTGGAATTGATGATGATCGGATAGACGGTCGCGAGATTGGGCAGCGCCAGCTTGTCGGGTCGCGGCAGGGTGACCTCGAAGGTCAAGGGATCGATCACCTTGAACTGGTCGGGGCTGGTCAGCGAGCCCGTCAGCAGCTGCGCCTTGCCGAGCACCGGCGCGCTGACGCAGCGGTCGAGCGACCATTTCACGTCGTCCGCAGTCACTGGCGTGCCGTCGTGGAACTTGGCATCCGGGCGCAGCTTGAGGGTGATCTTCAAGCCGTCGGGACTCACGCTGTAGGACTCCGCGAGCTCGCCGGTGATGGTGTCGAGATCGAACACCCATTTGCCGTTGAGCTGCTTGCGGCCGAACGACACCAGGCGGTCGTAGGAGCTCATGCTGAGCGCAAACGCCTCGCGGGTCGAGCCCGGAATGTTCGGGTCGAGCGTGTTGACGGTTGCGCCCGTCACATAGCGCAGCGTTTCCGCCCGGCTCTGGGCATGAGCCACGGGCGAGACTAACGTCGTTGCGAGCAGCGCGGCCGCAGCCGGAAATAAACGCCTGGAAATGAGCAAACTCATCGCTTCGGTCCCTCGGTTAGGCGGCAAGCCGCACGATTGTCCCGTGAATGCGGGACCACTCGGCGCCTCACCTGTTGTCGTCTGGCATGACAATTTCGGGAAATCGGTTCCATTGTCGCGGCATGCGCACGATTCTTGCTGAGCAAGCCAACAATCGCAGCAAATCATGTGCCAAGAAAGGGGCTGGAGGCATGCTTTGCCGCGGCGACACAATGCCTGAGAACACCGGTCGGCTTACCATTACGCGCCGCCGACCGGCTCGGGCGCGCGAATGACGGCCTGCGGCACGTCATAGGCCTTGAACGACGCCCAATGCTTGTCGATATCGGCGCGAAACAGCCCGCGCGTGATCCCGTGCACGAGCTTCGGCACCGCGGTGGTCATGGCATTGATCGACGAGCCGGACGGGCCGAAGCTCATGGTCGAGGCGATGGCGAAGACGTGGATGTTCGAGATCCACGGCGTCGCTCCAGGGGTACGTTCGACCAGAGCATAATCGTCCGCGAGATAGGGAAAGGCGCCCAGTCGCGGGCTACGCTCATCCGGCGGCGGCGTGTAGCAGTCGGCCCAGCGCGCAATGTTGTGGGCGCAGCGCGACAGTTCCGTGCGGCCGGCGAAATCCATCGCGATGCCGGTGGCGCAGATGACGAAATCTGCATTGATCTCGCCGCGCGGCGTGCGCACGACGATTCCGTCCGACGTCTCACGCGCGGCCTCGACCGGCGCGCCCTGATGGAGATGAAACGCGGCATGCCGCGCGCAGCGGTCATAGGTCGCCTGCGGAAAGCCCTCGCGCATGTCGAGGACAGCGCGCATGAAGCGCCAGCGCCAGGCGTCGTCGAGCTCGGAAAAATGCCTGAGGAAACCGCGGAAGGTCAGCCAGCGGTAGGGCTGCACCAACTGGATCCCGACGCGCCGGCAGAGCAGATGCACCGCGCTGGCGCCCGCCTCCAGCGCCATCGCCGCATTGTCGAAGGCCGACGCGCCGGCGCCGATCACGGCGACGCGCCGACCACGAAGCTTTTCGAAATCGATCGCTGTTGCGGAGTTGACGCAGCGCGCAGCCGGCAGCTGGCGAAGCGGCTCCGGAACGATCCAGTCGCCCATACCCTCCTGCCCGGTCGCAAGCACGATCTTGCGCGCGTGGAGTGTCTCTTCGCCCTGCGCGTGCTTTATAGTCGCCCTGAGCAGGCCGTTCGCAGCGGGCGCGATGTCGCTGACCTCGCAGCCATTGCGCACCGGCAGATCGAGCACCTTGCGATACCAGAGCAGATAATCGGCCCAGTATTGGCGCGGAATCAACTCGAGATCGCGCCAGCTCGCCTCGCCGAATTTCGCCTCGTGCCAGGACTGGTAGGTCAGGCTCGGCATATCGAGATCGGGGCCGGTATAGTCCTTGGGGCTGCGCAATGTCGGCATGCGGGCATAGGTCAGCCATGGGCCCTCGCGGCCTTCCTCGGCCTTGTCGAGCACAAGGATATTGGTGACCTGGGCGCGCCGCAGCGCAAAGGCGGTGGCGAGACCCGATTGCCCCGCACCGACAATCAGCACATCGAGCGCCGGCCGACCGTCGGGGGCCGTCATCGGCGTGAGCCATGGTTGGCTTGGATGGGCGATCTTGCCGAGATCGCTGCGGACCCGGGCGGCGAGTGCAGCAAGGCCGTCGCTGGAATCGATATCGCTCACGCTCTCTCCACCTCGTCCAGACCCGGCCCGCGGACCTTAGCAAAGCAAGCCGTGGACCAAAACACCGATCTGGCCGGCAACCATGATGATGCCCCAAGACATGACATCGTTCAGGCGGCGAGCCAGCCGCCGTCGACCGGCAGCACCACGCCGGTGACGAAGGACGAATCATCGCTGGCGAGGTAGAGCGCGGCGGCCGCGACCTCCTCGGCCTGGCCGAAGCGCTTCATGGCATGGCGTTGCCGCGAGGTCTCGCGCACGGCCTGCGGATCGGCATGGCGTGCGAAGCTGCGGCGCAGCAGCGGCGTGTCGATCGCGCCGGGCGCAAGTGCGTTGACGCGGATGCCATCGGTTGCGAAATCGACCGCCATGGTGCGGGTCAGGCTGATGATGGCGCCTTTGGCGGCGATATAGGCGCTGTTGCCCTTGCCACCGGCGACCGCGAGCTGCGATGCCAGGGTGACGATCGCGCCCTTGCGCTGGCGCTGCATGATCGGTACCGCCGCGCGCGCCCACAGCCAGGTGCCGCCGACATTGGCGCGGAACACCGCATCCCAGTCGGTGGGATCAGTGGTGACCACGGTGCCGCCGCAGGAGAAGCCGGCGGCCGTCATCAGCACGTCGAGTCGGCCGCGGCTTGCGGCGACGCTTTCGACGGTTAAGCGCGCGAAATCGATCTCGCCGACATCGCCGACATGCACGCTGCCCTCGCCGCCGTTCTGGCGCAGCATCTTCAGTGTCTCGGCCGCTCCATCGGCGTCGCGGTCGACCAGCGCGACGAATGCGCCCTCCTGCGCGAACAGCACGGCGCTGGCCCGGCCGATGCCGGAGCCGCCGCCGGTGACGACCGCCACCCGTCCCGCCAGTTTCATCTCATGCTCCATTGCGATGATCGCGCAGCCAGCGGCTCATATCCACCGCCGATGCCTCGCAATCGAACCGCGCACGCCAGCCGAATTCATCGGCCAGGCGCGCGACGGAAAGCAGCGCACGCGTCGCTCCGTGCACGGTCACCGTCGGTGTCTCGCCGACACTGGCCAGACGGCAGATGAATCCCGGGTCGAGCGCTGCAAAGACCTTGCCCCAAGCTTCGGCCATGAAGGCAGCACCGCTCGAAATGTTGTAGAGCGCATGGCGCGGCTTATCGGCCTCGATCAGCAGGGCCACAGCCTCGGCAACATCCGTCGCATAAACCCAGTCCCGCATGCCGGGATCGCCGAGCAGCGCCGGCACGCCGCGCGCCAGGCAATCGACGATCTGCGCCTGCGGCGAAGGCGTGTCGCGCACCCCGCCCGGCTGCTCGAACGGCCCGAACACGCCCGAGAGCCGGACGCTGAACACATCGGTCTGCCAGAGCTCGGCAAGCCGCGCCGCCACGCGCTCCGAGGCGAATTTGCTGATCGCGTAGAGCGACTGCGGATCGCAGGGCGTGGTCTCCTCGAGCAAAGGATAATGCTGGCCGCTGGCGCCATAAGCCGCTCCCGACGAGAGGTTGATCACCCGCCTCACTTTGGCGCGGCGCGCCGCCTGCAGCATCGGGATTTGCGCCAGCAGGTTCACCGCGAGAATGCGCTCCGGCTCGGCGGCATCGCGTGCGGGTCCCGCGGTGATCGCCGCTCCAAGCACGACCGCATCGCATCCCTCGCCGATCGCGGCTTCGACCGCGGCATGATCGGTGACATCGGCCCGCAGCACACGCAGCCGCGCAGCATGCGGCGCAAACGTCCGCTGCGCGGCCGCCGGCAGCCCTGCCTGATCGAACAGCGTCACCGCATGGCCGTGCTCGAGCAGCGATTGCGCGATGTTAAGCCCGACAAAGCCGGTGCCGCCGAAGATCACGATGGTCATCTCGTCCCTCGGTCAGAGCAGCTTCGCGCCAAAATTCTGCTCCGGATCCATATCGGGCACGAGCCGGCCCGTGGGCTTTGCCGCCTCGCCGCCGCTGCGCGCGAGGAAACGGCCGGAGCCCGGCTGTGCCGACAATTTTCCGCTCTCGACGATGACGCGGCCGCGCGACAGCACGGTCACCGGCCAGCCCTGGATGGTCCGGCCGGCGAAGGGCGTGTAGCCGGCGCGATCATGCATCATCTCGTCGCTGACGGTGACGCGGCGGTCGGGATCCCAGATCGCGAGATCGGCATCGGCGCCGACGGCGATCGAGCCCTTGCGCGGATGCAGATTGTAGATTTTTGCCGGCGCGGTCGCGGTGAGCTCGACGAATTTTTCCAGGCCGAGCCGTCCCTTCGACACCATGGCATCGAACAACAGCGGCAAACGCATCTCAAGGCCCGGCAGGCCGTTGGCGACCTGCTTGAAATTCGGCGTCGGGCCGGCGCGCAGCTTGCCGGTCTCGTCGAAACGATAGGGCGCATGATCCGACGAGATGGTCTGCAGGTCGCCGAGCGCGAGCGCCTTCCAAAGCGCTTCCTGGTCGGAGGCGCGGCGCGGCGGCGGGCTGCACATCCACTTCGCGCCTTCGACGCCCGGCCGGTCGAGGTCATCGGCGGTGAGGAAGAGATATTGCGGGCAGGTCTCGGCAAAGACCTTGAGCCCCTCGCCGCGGGCGTCGCGGATCACCTTGGCGCCCTCGGCGGTCGAAACATGGAAGATCATGATCGGCTGGTCGACCAGCGCCGCCATGCCGATCAGGCGATTGAACGCCTCGGCCTCGGAGAAGCGTGCATGGCTGATGGCGTGGTACTTCGGATCACTATAGCCGCGCGCGAGCAGGCGCTTCACCATCCAGGAGATGATGCCGTGGTTCTCGGCATGCGCGCACAGCATCGCACCGCCTTCGCGCGCCGCGACCAGAATGTCGAGCAGCGGCTCGTCATCGATCTTGAGCCGGTCATAGGTCATGAAGATCTTGATCGAGCCGTGCCCCTTGCGGATCAGCTCCGGCAGGTCGCGCTCCAGCGTCTCCCTGGTCGGATCGGCAATGATCATGTGGAATGCATAGTCGATCACCGCGCCCTTGCGGGCGAGCGCATGATACTCCTCCAGCACCTGCGGCAGCTGCATGCCGACGTGCTGGGCCGCGAAGGAGATGACCGAGGTGGTGCCGCCGAACGCGGCCGAGGTGGTGGCGCTTTCGAACGTATCGGCATTCATGATGCCGGCGGCGGACAGCTGCTCGATGTGGCAATGGCTGTCGACGCCGCCGGGCAGCACGAATTTGCCCCGCGCGTCAATCTCGCGCCTGGCGGGCCCGAGCCCGCGGCCGATCGCGGCGATGGTCTCGCCCGTGACGGCGACATCGGCCTCGAACGTGTCGGTCGTGGTGGCGACGCGCCCTCCGCGGATGATCAGGTCGTAGGCGGGCTCGGTCATGACGATCTCCGTGACGGTAAGTCTCAATCGACTGCGCAAGTCCGCTCGCCGCGGGGCTGGCGCCCTTGCGCCGGGCGCATGACCGCTTCATGCTGCCCGTTGTATGTTGTACTGGCATAGTGATTGCCTCCCTTTGGCGCCGTCAACACGGATGAAGCAGGAACCTCCCATGCCCGCCCCGCGCATCATGGTCATCAACCCGAATTCCAACCGCGTGGTTACCGCCGGTATCGCCGAGGCGCTGAAGCCGCTGATGTTTGCGGATGGTCCGGAGATCGTGTGCGAGACGCTCGCGGAGGGACCGTTCGGGGTCGAGAGCCAGGCCGATGCCGACAGCGTAGCGATGCCGCTGCGACGCCTGGTCGAGCAGGATACGGCGTCCGCGGCGTTCGTGATCGCCTGCTACAGCGATCCGGGCCTCCATGTCTGCCGGGAGGCGACGACGCGGCCGGTGCTCGGCATCGCCGAATGCGGCGTGCTGACGGCGCTGACCCGCGCCGAGACCTTCGGCGTCATCGCCATCGCACAGCGCTCGATCCGCCGCCATTTGCGCTATCTCCGCCAGATGGGGCTGATGGATCGTCTTGCCGGCGAGCGTCCGCTGGACATGAGCGTCGCGGAGACTGCATCCGGGGAAGGCACGCTTGCAAAGATGATCAGCGTCGGACGGGCGCTGAAGGACGACGACGGCGCGGGCGCCATCGTGATGGGCTGCGCCGGCATGGCCCGTCACCGCAAGGCGCTCGAGGAGGCGCTCGGCATTCCCGTGCTAGATCCGACCCAGGCCGCGGTCACCATGGCGCTCGGCGCAGTGCAGTTCGCCGCCGCGTGAGACGTCACGGCGGCGGGATCGCACCGGTGCGGCTGGTGATCAGGCCGTAATGCTCGATGCGGCGGTGGCGGGCGAAATCGAAGATCGTCTTCTTGCCGAACACGGTGGCATCGAGGTCGCAGGGATGCACGAGCAGCTCGTCGCCTTCGGTGGTGGCTTCCGCGACGATTTCGCCGTCGGGATTGACGATCAGGCTGCCCCCAATCATCGGGAAGCCGTCCTCGACGCCGGCCTTGGCGACCGCCACCACCCAGCAGGAATTCTGATAGGCCCCGGCCTGCACTGAGAGGCGGTTATGGAACAGCCGCTTCTCCGGCCCTTCCTCGCTCTTCTGCGAATTGACCGACGGCGTGTTGTAGCCGATCAGCACCATCTCAACGCCCTGCAGGCCCATCACGCGATAGGTCTCGGGCCAGCGCCGGTCGTTGCAGACCGCCATGCCGAAGATGCCGCCGAGGTTGCGCCAGACCGGAAAGCCGAGGTCGCCCGGTTCGAAATAGCGCTTCTCCAGATGCTGGAAAGCACGTTCGGGATCGTACTCGGCATGACCGGGCAGATGGATCTTGCGGTATTTGCCGATAACCTTGCCGCTGCGATCGGTCAGGATCGCGGTGTTGAAATGGTGGCCGTCCGGCGTCAGCTCGGCATAGCCGAAGCTCATCGCCATCTCGTACTTCGCCGCCCGCTCGAACAGGGGGCGCACGGCGTCGTTCGGCATGTCGCGCTCGAACCAGGCATCCGCTTGCGCCCGATCCTCGACATACCAGCGCGGGAAGAAGGTCGTCAGCGCGAGCTCCGGATAGACGATGAGATCTGCGCCCTTTGATTTGGCCTCATCCATCAGCGCCAGCATGCGCTTGACGACGACGTCGCGTCCCTCGGCACGCTGGATCGGCCCCATCTGGGCTGCAGCAACGTTGATCAGGCGCATGACGCTCGCTCTCCTTGATGAAACACGCGGCGTCAACTGCTGAATAATCATGCAGCCAAAGCCCGTCGCGGTCGGTCGCATCGGCAGCGACAGATAAAGTTCAGACCTCGCAGAAGTCAAATGCAGCTTGTGTCAGGAGCCATGCAGCAGCGAACGTGCAGCAGCGCAACAGAAACGGCCGGTGCAGCGTCGGCCGCGCACGGGTGAAGATACGGCGGCCATTCCTGTACCCGGATAGTGGAACAACGATCTCCGCAACTGCGCCAGCCGTTTCCGTGCAATCCATGTCCTGCAACGTCACGATCTGCCAGACTTGACGGCCCGGCAACGCCGGTGTTCTGGAATAGCGAGAAGCCCGGGTGACGCCCATCCCCGCCAACACTTGCCCTGCATGCCCCGTGAAGTGAGACTCGTGTCCCATGTATGATGTCATCGTCGTCGGCGGCGGCTCGGCCGGCGCCGTCCTAGCCGCACGGCTGTCCGAAGATCGCTCGCGGCGCGTGCTGTTGCTCGAAGCCGGCCGCGACTGGCGCGCCCATGAGGCGCCCTGGGAAGTCATCACCCCCAATCCCATTCCGATCATCCACCAGCGCGAGTTTCAGGAGAAATGGCAATGGCCGGACCTTCTGACCCGTCGCATTGCCGGACAGGAGCCGCGCTTCTACTGGCGCGGCAAGGGGCTCGGCGGCAGCTCGATGATGAACGGCCAGATCGCGATCCGCGGCGTCGCTGACGCCTTCGACGAATGGGCGGCGAATGGCTGCAACGGCTGGTCGGCGCGCGAGATCATGCCGCTGTTCTCCGTGATCGAGGACGACGAGATGTTCGGCGGGATGGAGGGACATGGACGCGGCGGGCCGCTGCCGGTCTATCGCGCGCCGCTGGAAAAATGGGGCCCGATCGACCAGGGCCTGCGGGAGGCGGCGCTCGCCAACGGCTATCCCTGTTGCGCCGATGTCAACGGAGCGGATGGCGAAGGCGTCGCCTGTTATCCGATCAACAGCCGCGACAGCCGCCGCATCTCCACCAATGAAGCCTATCTCGAGCCCGCGCGCGATCGCGCCAATCTCGAGATTCGCGGTCACGCTCTGGTCGATCGCGTGCTGTTCGACGGCGGCAAGGCCACCGGCGTGCGCGTCCAGATCGCGGGACAAGGGACGCACGACATCAAGGCGCACGACGTCGTGCTATGCGCAGGCGCGATCCATAGCCCGGCGATCCTGCTGCGCTCGGGCGTCGGCCCTGCCGGTGAGCTCAAGGCGATGGGGATTCCGGTCGTGGCCGATCTGCCGGTCGGCCGGAATTTCTTCGACCATCCGCTGTTCCGCGCGACCATTCAGCCGCGCGAGGAGCTCAGGGCAGTCGACCGGGATACCCGCCACACCAATTGCTGCGTGACCTATTCATCGGGCCTTTCCGGCGGCGGCAAGCGCGACATGATCATGATCGCGTTCAACCATCGCGGCATCGGCAATCCGGGCGCCATCGGCGCCGGCCTGTTCAACGCCTTCTCGCGCGGGACGCTGAAGCTTGCCTCGCCGGACCCCGCGGTCGATCCCGTGGTCGAGGAGAACATGCTCGCCGATCCGCGCGACATGCTGCGCATGAAGGACGCGGTCAAGCGGCTTGCCGTGCTCACGGCGCACGAGGCGCTTGCCGGCAAAGCCGACTGGATTCGCCTTGGCGACACCGAGCTGACGTTCTCCCAGGCTTTGGCCTTGCCGGATGCCGGGCTCGAAGCGGTATTGCTGCAAGTCACCGGCGACATCCAGCATGCCGCCGGCTCATGCCGCATGAGCGGCGCGAACGACCCCAACGGGGTCGTCAACCCCAACGGCGCCGTCAAGGGCATCGGCCGCCTGCGCGTTGCGGATGCCTCGATCATGCCGTCCGATTGCCGGGCCAACACCCATTTCACGACCGTGGTGATCGGCGAAGCGATGGCGAGGCTGATGAAGCTCGGGCAATAGCACATGCGCAAGCGCAGCCAATCTGCGCCTGCGCCCGACGGCAGCCGCATCAAGGACCAGGCCGGCTTTGCCACCCGGCAGCCCGGCGTCGAATCAGGACGTCCACGCCGCTTCAAATCGCAGTGAGCGGCGCCGGAGCGCCATTGCATGACGAGCTGTTCGTCATCAGATCGGACTATCGTCAGCAGGAAAAAGCGGCGCGAGTCGCTTCCAGTGTTGCGGCATTTTATCGGCAAGTGCTGTCCTGTTTTTTCCGGTAATGGAATCGCAGCCTGGCTGCACGAGAACCGGCGCCGGAATTGAGCCACGGCGCCCAAATGGAGGAGTCGTGATGAAGACGTTGTTGCTGTCAGCGGTGACTGCGGGCTGCCTTGTCGCCTTGGCCCCTGCCGCGCAGGCTCGCTCGGCCTATGACGGGTCCTGGGACCTCGTATTTGTGACGCAAAGAGGCGCGTGCGATCCGAGCTATAATTTCTCGGTCAACATCACCGATGGGATCGTCACGCATCCAAATCTCGTGAGGTTCCGGGGCTACGTGGCGCGCTCCGGCGCGGTACGCGCGTCGGTGACGGTTCAGGACAAATTCGCGTCCGGCGCAGGCAGGCTCACGAGCACATCCGGTCGCGGGACCTGGAGGGGCTATTCAGGAAACGCCCGGTGCTCGGGCTATTGGACCGCGCAACGAAACTGACCTCGAGCCGCTGATCCCGAGACGAAACATCGTGAACCTGGCCGGACCGGCAGGTCGACCCGCTGCGCCTGAAAGACGGCGATGCCGGGCCATCGGCCGGGCCTACAGGATGATCTTCACCGCAGAGCTTTCGCGTTACGGCTGTAACAGGCCGCCTCGACTTCGCCGCGCACGCATCCGCTGCAAGCGACCATTCAGGCGAAAGGCGCAGCGATCCCGAGACGCTCTCCAAAACGTGTGCTGCGGTGCAAGATTGCCTGCCCTATACGGCTCCGGGGTGGCGGAGAAATTTGATGACGGCAAGTGTTGATGGTGGGCCGCCCCGCCCACGCGGAATATTGCGAGATGAACAAGACGGCATCGGCGACCTGACCCTTTCATCGGTGGAGCGATCGGCTGCAGGCGTTGGCGCCGACCGCAAATCGCCGACATGCCTCGTGGTCGAGGATGACAACATCCTGCGGAATCTGGTGACGAACTACCTCGAGGATCACCATATCCGGGCTGTGTCCGCCACCTGCCGCGAGGAAGTGAGCGGATTGCTGGCGCGCAGCCAGCCGGATCTGGTGATACTTGACCTGCGGCTCGGCCAGGAAGACGGACTGGATCTGTTGCGCGACATACGCGCGCAGTCCGACGTCCCCATCATCATCACCACGGGTCAGCGTCGCGACGAAATCGATCGGGTGGTCGGCCTCGAACTGGGCGCCGACGACTACATCACCAAGCCGTTTGGCCTGAGAGAGCTGTTGGCCCGCATTCGCGCCGTGCTGAGACGCCGGGAAGCCGGGCAGGCCAGCATGCAACGGGACACAGAAAAAGGCCGCTGCCGCTTCGGCGGCTGGCAGTTGGATCGCCGTAACCGTCGGCTGACCAATTCGGCGGGCGAGCCGGTCGCGCTGACCAAGGGCGAGTACGCGCTCCTGATCGCGTTTCTCGGTGCGCCGCTGCGGCCACTGTCCCGCGAGCATCTGTTGCAGGCGACCCGGATTCACGAAGACGTCTTCGACCGCAGCATCGACGTGCAGGTGCTGCGTCTGCGGCGCAAGCTCGAGAGCGATCCGAGCACACCTTCCATCATCCGGACCGAGCGAGGCGTCGGCTATATCTTCTCGCTCCCGGTCGAGCCGCTGTGACGACCGGGACGCGTGTGACAAATGTAGCCTTAATTTCCGGCGCTGGAATAGTCCCGAAACATGCGCGCGACAGGTTCTCCCCGACCACACGCTTCAGGGAGAAATCGATGCCGGCCGCAAAGCACCAGTCTTACGCCACATCACGGTCGCGAGCGAAGCGAAGGCTTCGAACCGGCCGAATCGATCAGTCATCGCCTGCCCACCCCGGCATCCCCCGCGACGACGCGCCCTACGCGCGGCCACGGCTGGCATCGTCGGCAGGGCCTGAAACTGCGGCGGCCACGGTTGCGTCCCGGTCCTGGTTCCGGGCCGCCGGACAATTTGCCGAAGCTGCCGGCGAGGGCCTTCTGGCTGCCGCATCGTGGATCGTCACCGGAATGCTCGACGGGTGCGCCGCCTACGCCTTGGCGATGTACGGAATCCCGGATGCCATATCTGATGAGAACTGCGCCGACGCGAAGCTGGCCGAAGCTACCGCCCCTCCTACGAGGATTCTGTTGCGTCCGGCCCTGCAGGTCGTTTCGCGAGACCGAGCGCGAGACCTCCCGGCGGCCACAATCCCGTCGGCGCTGGATACGGCGCAGGCCTGTGCCGATGCCGCAAGCGCGGCCGCACCCGGGCAGCCGTCGGCTGCACGTTCATCCTGGCGCGCGACCACAATCGCGCTTGCGCTGCTCTCGGGATTCCGCACCGCACGTGCCCGGCACCAGGCCATCGCCGAACTAAACCGCCTGGACGACGGGGCGCCCGGGAACATGGGCATCTCCCGCGCTGATATCGGATACATTGCAAGGCATGGAGTCGGGCCGCAATGACGCGCCGCGGGCCCCCGGCATCTGCGCTCTTCGCCACGTCCCGCTGGCTCGGCTGTATCTGCCTATGCGTCGTCCTGGCGGGAGGCGTGCCCGCGCAAGCGCCGCGCGACTCTCCCTCTGCACAGGTTGGCGCGGCGGCCGATGAAGAGCCGATCACCCCTATCCCGCAGCCGCCCGCGGCCGACCCGCTCAAGGTCGCGCTCGGCGAACACCTGTTCAACGATACGCGCTTGTCTGCGGACGGAAAGCTCTCCTGCTCATCCTGCCACGATGTCCGCACCAACGGTGCCCGGAGCGATGCGCCACGCGGCGGCGCGAGCCCGTTCGATACGCTGACGGTCTTCAACGCCGCCCTCAACTTCCGGCTCAATTGGGAAGGCAATTTCCGCTCTCTGGACGCGCAAGCCGAATCGTCGCTCGAAAATCCGGTCAATCTGCGCACCAGCGTCGATGAGGTCGTCCGGAAATTGAACGCCGATCCAGGTGCCGTGAGGGATTTCCGTGCCGCCTATGGGCGTCGGCCCGACCGCGACAATTTTCTCGATGCACTCGTAACCTTCGAGCGTTCCCTCCTGACCCCAGGGAGCCGGTTCGACCGTTGGCTTGGCGGCGATGCCTCGGCGCTGTCGGCCGGTGAGCTCGAAGGCTACCATCTGTTCAAGTCGCTCGGATGCAGTTCCTGCCACCAGGGCGTCAATGTCGGCGGCAATCTGTTCGAGCGGCAGGGTATTTTTCGCCCGCTCGTTGCGGGGCAGCCGGAAAGGGTGCGTGTGCCGAGCTTGCGCAATGTCGCGACGACCGCCCCCTATTTTCATGACGGCAGCGCCGCGACGCTCCAGGAGGCCGTGAAGCGGATGGCCGCGGCCCAACTCGACCGGACCCTGACGGACCAGCAGGTGGGCTTGCTCGTCGCCTTCCTGCAGACGCTCACGGGCAACTACCGCGGCTCGCCCGTCGCCGGAGCCGGACCATGAGGGCGGTTCAAACCATCACAATCTTCGTCACCCTGATCCTGCTGCTGACCTGGCTGTCGCTGCGCGCGGTCAATCCCGAGGCGGAGCGTTTCGATCGCGCGCTCATGGATCTCGATTCCTTTGCCGCAACGAAGAACGCAATCGATCGCGATATCCTCTCGGCCCGCATCGGCACGTTGCGCAATTATGATCCGCTGGTGCAGGAGACCAACGCACTGCGCGAGAAGCTCGACCGTCTGCGCGCAACGTCCCGGTTCGACGCTGCGACAGGTGCCAGCATCGAACGGCTGGCCGCATTGGTCGATCGCCAGGAAGATCTGGTTGAGATTTTCAAGAGCGAGAACGCGTTGCTGCAGAATTCGCTGGCTTTCTTTGGGCGCTTCCGCGTCCAACCGGCTTCGCCGGATCTCGACCCAGCGATCAGCATGGCCGCGGCCGCCATCCTGCATTTGACCCTAGATACCTCGTCGGGCACCGTGCGCGAGGCCCAGAACAGGCTCGATGAGCTCGAGCAGCAGGCGAACAGGATAGGGCCAGGAAGCTCCGTCGAGGCGCTGCTGGCGCACGGACGGCTGCTTTACAGGCTGCTGCCTTCAGTCGACAGCACATTGAAGGCGTTGCGCGCCCTGCCTCAGAAACAGGAGCAGGACGCGCTTCGCAGCATGATCGTCGCGCAGCAGCTGGCATCACGAGAGCAGGCCCGACAATATCGCCGCCTGCTCTATGCGACCTCGCTGATCATGGTGGCGTTCTTGCTTCAACTTGGCGTGCGCCTGAAGTCGCGGGCCAACGCGCTGCAACGTCGCGCGGCGTTGGAGCATGTGATTGCCGGCATATCGATGCGTTTCATCAACGCGCGGCCGGAGGATATCGATACCGAAATCGACCGCGCCGTCACCGAGCTGGCCGCCTGCGTCGGCTCGGACCGCGCCTATTTCGTGATGTCCGGCCCCGTGCCGCGTCTCCACCTCTGGCACCGTCCGCCATTCCCGCCCCCTCCCGGCTGGCCGGCGGGGGTCGTCGAGCTCGCGATCCAGATGCGGACGGGGTCCGATGGCGTGGTTCACGTTCCCCGCGTCAGCCGGATGGCCGCCGGACCGAGCAAGTCGCGCTGCCTTGAGCTCGGTCTTGGCGGCTGGGCCTGCGCGACGAATATCAGCAAGGACGGCAGCCATGTCGTGCTCGGCTTCGACGCGGTCGGACGATCCTGCCGGATCAAGACGCGCGGAGAGCTCGCTCTCGCCCGCATGGCGCTCGACAGCATCCTCCAGGCCGTCGAACGGCGAGCGATCGAAAAGGAACGCGCGCGGCTGGAGACGCGATTGTGGCAGGCGCGGCGGATGGAGAAGATCGGCACGTTCACCAGCGGCATCGCGCACAACTTCAACAACATATTGGGCGGCATCCTCGGCCATTCGGAGGTGGTGGAGGAGCATGCCGGCTCGGATACGCGATTTGCGCACAATCTGGCTGCGATTCGCCGGGGCGCGGAGCGGGCGCGGGATCTTGTCGACCAGATGCTGGCCTTCGGGCGCCGGCGTGACTCCCGCCGCAAACCCCTCAGCGTCGGCGCCCTGATCGCCGAGGCGGCATCCCTGCTCGGCGCCTCGCTCCCCAGGGGTATCGAACTCGTCATCCGCCAGCCGCCGATTGCGACCATCGTGTCCGGCGAGAGAACTCCGTTGCAGCAGGTGATTCTCAATCTCTGCAACAACGCGGTACACGCCATGCAGGACCATGGCCGGATCGAGATCACGACCGAGCTGCACGACGTCTCGGAACCTCTTGCGCTCAGCCATGACGAGATCGCGCCCGGTCACTATGTCTGCATCACGGTGACCGACACTGGCAAAGGCATGGACGCGGCGACGATGAGGCGCATCTTCGAGCCCTTTTTCACCACGCGATCGTCCGGCAATGGTCTCGGACTGGCGACCGTGCGCGAGATCGTCCACGAGCACGGCGGAGCGGTGAACGTGCAGAGCAAACTCGATGAGGGCAGCCGTTTCGAGATCTGGCTGCCCAAAGCCACGGCCGGGCCGAACTCGGAGCGCGGCACGGCCGCGTTCCTGAGCGGACAGGGCGAGACCGTCATGCTCGCGTCCCACGATGCCGAGCGCGTCCTGCGCGACGAGGAGATGCTCGCCGCACTCGGCTACGAGCCGGTCGGGTTCAGCAATGCTGACGCGGCTCTGGCTGCCTGTCGGGCCGACCCCAAACGTTTCGACGTCGCGGTGATCGGTCATAGCGGCTTGACCGCGTGGTCGCTCGAATTGGCGGCGGCTTTGCATGCGATTGCTCCGCGACTTCCGATTGTCCTTGCGTCAACGGCTGCGATCGAACTCGGCGCCGATACGCTGGTGAGGGCCGGCATTTCCGACGTCGTACGCTGGCCGATCGTTGCCGAAGAGATCGCGATGGCGCTCGCCCACAGCGCGGCGCTGGCGCGCTCGGAAGACCGGGCACAGCGCCAGCCAGCGATGGTCCTGCCGGCGCACTGAGCCGTGGCGCCGTCATTCGCTCGCTGATCAGTTCAGCCACATTGCTGTGTGCCGGCCCGGATGTGGGGTCATTCCGCCGGCCACGGCATTCAGGATCATTGTGGTGACGAGCTCCTTAGCGATTATCAACGAAGCATGAATCGACCATTTCCGATCGGATGCGGACGAGTGCTTCCGACCCAACGCCGCGGGATCAGTGCCGCGAGCGCCTCCTAGAAGAACCGACGAATCTCCGCAGCGATTGGATCCACGTGGGTTTCCAGCGCGAAGTGCCCGGTGTCCAGGAAAACGATACGGGCTTCGGGAATGTCTCGCCGGAAGGCCTCGGCACCCGGTGGGATGAAGAACAGATCATCATTGCGGCCCCAGATCGCGAGCAGTTTCGGCTTTCGTTCACGGAAGAAGGCCTGGTAGAGCGGATATCGCTCGATGTTCTTGCGAAGGCAAGACACCCCCGCGGGAATCGATCGCCACCTCGTTCTCGCCCGGAGAGTCCACGAAGGTCGCTGCGACCAGCCGCTTCCGGTTGACGGTCAGGTCGAACACGTCGAACCGGTTATAGTATCCGACCACGTCGTGAAATTGCTTCGGCTCGATGCAACGGCGCAGATCGAATTCGGCGTACCCGATTCCTTCTTCGCCCTGGAGCGTATCGCCCAAGGTCTCCCCCGTCGGATCGACGAAAAAGCTGACCGCACGCGGCGTCGCATCGATCACGTCGGCCACGTTCGGGTCGCGTTCAATCAGGAACGCGCGCATCGCCCGGTCCATATAGCCGGCGGTGATGATGCCGAAGGCCTTGGCTTCGAACGAATGCGCACTGGCCCGGATGCGATTGGCGGCGACATTGTTGAAATTCCCGCCGCCGCTCGGCCTGCGCGTGGGCCACATCGGCGGCCAACTGGAGATGTGGAGTTGTTCCGCCTGCGTCATCAACACGTAGCGCGCGAGAGGATTGGTGTTCTCGCCGCAGATCAGATTCCCGACGCGCCCGACCGGAGTGTCGACGACCCGCAGACCCTCGCCGTCGCCGGCGGCCCATATCAGCTTCTCATAAAATGTCGGGACCAGTTTGCGGTGGTGGTTGAGAATGGCACCATCCGGCCCGATGATGAGGTTGCTGTTCCAAATCAGCCCGACGCTGACCGGCGAGCTCTCGCTGATGCCCATGGAGACCGTGACGCCAAGCGTGCGGGCTTCGTTGCGCAACGCTTCGATCTCCGGGCCAGCAATGGCAACCGATTGCTCCGCCATGCGAACGAAGAGATCGTGGTTGTCGATCGGCGCCCAGAGCGCGGCCCAGACCGGGAACGCCGGAATGTAGGTCTCCGGGAACGCGATCAACTGCGCGCCGGTCCTGGCCGCCTCGCGGATGATCGATACGGCTTTTGACGTGGTAGCCGCCCGATCGAGAAAGACCGGTGCGGCATGAACCGCGGCGACCTTGACATGAGACGACATCGCTCTTCTTTCGCTTGAATTGAGACGGAAAGTGACGGCCGGCGAGCTCGCCGCCCGCTGGACGACGGCGCGAACCTCTCGGCTTCCGGAACGGATGATCCGCTCATGAATCCGGATGCTCGTGGTCGCTCTCCTCGATCGCGCGGGACCTTAGCTGGGCCTGAATTTGCATGGCCATTGTGAATTTTCGCAACACGTTGTGCGAAGACGGAGAGCCCAGCCCGTTTGATGCTGCACGTCCAGCCCTCGATCGAGGCAGGGGCAAGGAAGGCGATAACGGCACGGGCTGCTCCGACAAGGCCCGGATTGAGGGCTCGGATCACCTCCAATGCCTTATCCGGCGGGGGTTCGCAGCCGTCGTTACCGTCCAGCAACCGGCTTGCTCAAATTTCAACTGTCCGGTTTGATACCCGAGAACTCGATCTTTGCATGTGATAGACACGCCTGCCGGTAACGCTCGACTGAGGACATTGAATGGCCGTTCTAAAACGCATAAGCCGTTATCCTGTGAAGGGGCTGTCGCCCGAGGACATGCCCGAGGTCGATCTCGCAAGCGGCCGCGGTCTGCCGTGCGATCGGGCGTATGCGCTGGCGCTCGCCGACACCGAATTCGACGAAGCAAATCCGCGGCCCCTGCCCAAGACGAAGTTCGCGGTCCTGGCTCGGTTCGCCCGCCTGGCGGCGTTGCAGACGAAGATGGACGTTCAGACGGCGACCCTGTCGTTGTCGCATGCGGGTTCCATCGTCGCCTCCGGTTGCCTCGACACGACGAGCGGCCGCGAATCGATCGAGCAGGCGATCGACGAGTTCATGGCAGGCGAACTAAACGGGCGACCGCGCGTGGTGAAGGGCAACGGCCACCGCTTCACGGATATCAGCGTGCATTCTCCGGTCCTGATGGAGGCTGTATCCATCATCAATCTCTCGACCGTCCGCGCGCTCGAGACGAAACTGCAAAAACCGATCGATCCCAGACGCTTCCGCGGAAACCTGCTTGTCGATGGCATCGACCCATGGGCCGAGTTCGGCCTCATCGACCGGAACTTCAAAATCGGGGACGTCACCGTGAGGGGCGTACGGCGAACGAAGCGATGCCCGGCAACGGAGGTGAACCCGGACACGGCGGAGCGCGACATCCGCGTGCCCCTGGAGTTGCTGGAGCACTTTGGCCATGGAGATCTTGGTATCTACGTGACGATCCTGTCGGATGGCGTTCTCCGCGTTGGTGATCCCATCGAGCTCTCTGCGTAGATCATTGTCCGCCGCGATTTGCGCCTAGCTCCGTCGCCGAGTTCGCGTCAAGGCTTGACGGCGTCCGGAAGCTCCGACCGACCCGCGTTCCAAGCACTAGCAGGAACGCGCTTCGTCCAATCGAACATGTCCCAAAGCTTCGCGGTTCGCCGCGTAAGCCCTGTCATATTCGATGATCGAAGCCACCTCTTGGCAGATCTCCTCGCCATAGAGGCGGCCGAGAACGTAGAGTGTGCCGTCGATCGCAAGCGAGACTCCGCCGCTTGTAACGGTTCCTCGGTCGTCGACCAGCGCCGCCGCTTTGGTTGCGTGTAGATGTCCGCCCTTGTTCAAAAGATCCAACGGAGCTTCCGTTTCGCTGCCGACCGCGTTGCGCCTGGTTGTCGCGGTTCGGCCGGCCAGGCGGCCGGATGCCGCCAGGATCAGGGCGCCGGTGCAAACCGAGGCAAGCTCCGAAGCGGGTTTGCGACCGAGAAACTCCAGCATCGCGGCGCTCGCGGTCTGATCGCGCCAGCCCGGGCCGCCGGTGACGATGTAGATGTCGCAATCAGGTGCGCCGGTGAAGTCGCTGTCCGCAAGAATAGTCAGGCCGCTCGCCAGTCGCACCGGTCCCTTGCGTTCCGCGATCACCACGTACTTCAACGCCGGGAGCAGCCGCGTGGCCATGGAGATCACGCCCACCGTGCCTCCGATATCGATCGGCTCCACACCGTCGTACACGACGATGCCGATCAGCGAAGCTTCGGACCGCGCCTTCATTGATCCTTCTCAAACCACCTGCCGCTATCCTCCTTAGTAGAAATATTTCCACTCGTGCGCAAGCTGCGAAACTGGCTATAAAGACGGCAGCTCCGCTTTCCAGGACGACCATGCCGACCAAGACCGCCGCCAAACCGAACCAGGACGACAGCGCCGTTCCATCGCAGATGGAAGTGCTGGCCAAAGAGGTCAAATTCCACCGCAAGCAGCGCGGTCTGCCGCTCGAAGCGCTGGCGGAGTTGTCCGGCGTCAGCAGGTCGATGATCTCAAAGATCGAGCGGGCGGAGGCGACGCCGTCGACGGCCGTCCTGTCACGGTTGGCGGAGGCGCTGGGAGTCACCTTCTCGCGGCTGATGGCCCCGGCAGCGGAGCGCGAGATCCTGCACATTCCCGCAAGCCGGCAGCCGGTGTTGCGCGACGAAGCCTCGGGCTTCCGCCGGCGCTGCATTTCGCCGGTGCTTCCCGGCAGAGGCATCGACTGGGTCCTGAACACCCTGCCACCCAAGGGCTCGACCGGCGAATTCGTCGCGCACCGTCGGGGCATCTCCGAGTACATTTTCATTTCCAAGGGACGGTTGAGCGCCACGATCGGCGATCGCACGCTGGTTCTGGCCGAGGGTGACAGCCTCTATTTCGAGGCGGACACCGGACACACCTTCACCAATATCGGGCCCGGCGAGTGCGAGTATTTTCTTGTCATCGACTCCTCGGGCCTGCGCTGACGCCCAAAAAACGAGCGCGGCGGCCAGGATTTTGAGCGCGTCCTGCCGCGCCTGCACGCGCGTCCAACGCTAAGTCCTTGATTTTCCCAGACTGCCTGACTGGCACGCCCATTGCTTCTTGCGTAGTGGAAATTTTTCCACTAAACGAGAATGGGGAGTGCGGATATGTCCGTCACGCAGGCGATTGAGACGGCCGAGTTGTCGGCCGCGGAAGGGCCGGAGCTCAGCCGGATCGTGTGGGCAAGCACGATCGGGACGATCATCGAATGGTACGACTTCCTGATCTATGGCACGGCGGCCGCCCTCGTCTTCAACAAGCTGTTCTTCCCGACGCTCGACCCGCTCGCGGGAACGCTGGCAGCCTTCGCGACCTACGCGGTCGGATTCGGCGCGCGTCCGCTGGGCGGCATCGTCTTCGGCCATTACGGAGACCGGCTCGGCCGCAAGGCGATGCTGATGCTCACCATGCTGATCATGGGGGTCGGCACCTTCCTGATCGGCTGTCTGCCGACCTACGGTCAGATCGGCATCTGGGCGCCCATTCTCCTGGTCGCGCTGCGCGTGCTCCAGGGCATCGGGGTGGGAGGCGAATGGGGCGGCGCCGTGCTGATGGTCATCGAGCATGCGCCCGCCGGCAAGCGCGGTCTTTACGGCAGCCTGGTTCAGATCGGCTTCCCCGCGGGGATCGCGGCCTCGACCGGCACCTTCCTGTTCTTGACCATGCTTCCAGAAACAAGCTTCCTGGCGTGGGGTTGGCGCTTCCCGTTCCTGATCAGCGCGGTGCTGGTCGCGGTCGGCCTGTTCATCCGGCTCCGCATCGCAGAGACGCCCGCCTTCGAGAAGCTTCAGGACGAGCAGAACATCGCGCCGATGCCGTTGGCTGAACTCATCGCCAATCACAAGCGAGACCTGCTGATCTCCATCGGGCTGAAGGTCTCGGAGGTCGCCTGGGTGTATATCATGACGGTGTTCATCATCGCATACGGGACCAGCATCGGCCTGCCAAAGACGCTGATCCTGAACTCCATCCTTGTCGCAGCGCTTCTGGAGTTCATCACCATGCCGCTATTCGGCTGGGCGTCGGACAGGGTGGGCCGGCGTGCAATGTTCATTGCAGGTTCGCTGGTGAGCGCCGTCTGCGCCTTTGCGGTGTTCGCGTTGCTCGACACGAAGAATCCGATGGTCGTGACGCTCTCGATCGCGGTCATCGTCAGCCTGACGCACGCCATGATGTTCGGTCCCGAAGCTGCCTACTTGCCTGAGCTGTTCGGAACGAAGACCCGATACACAGGCTGCTCCATCGGCTGTCAGGTCGCGGCCGCCATCTCGGGCGGCCTCGCCCCGGTCGTGGCGACAGGTCTGCTCGGCTGGACGGGCGCCACCTGGCCGATCTCGATCTACCTGGTCATTCTCGCGGCAATCAGCCTGGTCTCGGCGCTGGCTTCGGCGGAAACCAAGGATCTCAATCTCCTGAGGCACTGAACGGCGCGGATCGCGAGCCAGACAACTCTTGCACCAACTGATCGAGGACATGATGACCAGGAAGACCGTCGTGAAGACGGGCAACGCGGCTCCCGCGGCAGGCCCCTACTCTCAAGCCATCGGAACCGACGCACTCGTTTTCGCATCCGGACAGCTCCCGATTGATCCGGCTTCAGGGGAGATGCCGAACGGAATCGAAGCGCAAACGCGCCAATCGCTGGCCAACCTTGCGGCAGTGCTTGAGGCGGGCGGAGCGTCGCTCGGGACGGTGGTGAAGACTACCGTCTTCCTCAAGAACATGAGCGATTTCGCCGTCATGAACGGTATCTACGCCGAGCACTTCAAGGAGGCGCCGCCCGCGCGCTCGACCATCGAGGTCGCGCGTCTTCCGAAGGATGCCCTGGTGGAGATCGAAGCCATCGCTTTGAAGGGCTGATTGCTGCAATGAACATTCACTCACCATCGAAGCCGCCTCCCCGGATGGTGGAAGCATTCGAGCATCCGGCAGGATCCGCCGCACGGGCGAGGCCTGGCGGTGCGAGCGGCTGGCAAGGAAGATTGCTGCACATCCACATCGCTCCGGCCGCGAGCTACGAGATGGAGGAGCTGGCGGAAGCCGAATGCGTGGCTGGACGAGGTATCGTCGGCGACCGCTACTTTCATGGCACGGGAACATATTCGCCCAAGCCGGACGTTCGCGAGGTCACGTTGATCGAGCAGGAAGCGCTCGATGCGCTGTCGCGCAACGATCCGCCATTGCAGGAGCGGCCGATCATCCTCGAACCGCATGATCATCGGCGCAACTTGACGGTCCTGGGCGTGCCGCTCAATCACTTGGTCGGGCGTCGCTTCAGGATCGGGGATGTCATCTTGCGCGGAGGCAGGTTGAACTTTCCCTGCAAATACCTGGAAGAGCTGCTCGGCAAGCCGGTCTTTCTGCCTCTATATAACCGGTCCGGGCTGAACTGCGGCATCGAGCGAGGCGGCATCATCCGACCCGGCGACATGATCGAGCTCGTCGACCCATGACGGCGCGCATCATCATGAAATTGCGCGTCGAGGCGGCGCGCCATACGACGTCCGACGTTCTTCATATCTCGCTACAACATCCACTCCGTCCGGAACTCCCGGAGTGGACCGCGGGGGCGCACGTCGACTTGCGACTTCCGGACGGCCGCGTACGCCAGTACTCGCTTTGCGGCGATCCGAACGACCGATCGAGGTATGAAATCGCGATCAAACGCGAGGCATCCGGCCGGGGTGGATCTAGATGGATTCATGAAAATTTGGGTCCAGGCGCGATAGCGCACGTCTCGGCGCCGCGAAACAACTTTCCGATATCCGCATGCGCCGAGCGTCACGTCATGATCGCCGGCGGCATAGGCATCACGCCCATTCTCGCCATGGCACGCACTCTGAAATCGCAGGCGAAGGATTTTCAGGTGCACTTCTGCGCCCCCTCGCCTGAGGAGGCACCGCTGCTGTCCGAGCTCAATGAAGTTTGCGGACCGCGCTTGCAGCGCTGGTTTTCCAAAACCGGAAGGCGCTTCGATCCCGACGTGATTGGCGATTATTCGCCAAGCATGCACGTCTATATCTGCGGCCCTCAGCGCCTGCTGGATTCGGTGCAGGCCCGTCTGTCGGCTTGGCCGGTCGAACAGCTGCATGGCGAAGTTTTCCAGGCGACACTGGACGAGAACTTCAAAGCGGAGCCATTCGAAGCCACCATAGCGTCGAACGGACAGCGCCTGCTCGTGCCGGCAGACAAGTCGCTGCTCGAAGTGTTGCGTGATAGCGGCTTTCTGCTGCCATCGTCCTGTGAACTCGGCATTTGCGGGTCTTGCGAATGCGGTTACAGCGATGGCGTGGTCATCCATCGGGACAAGGTCCTGCCCCTCTCCAGACGTCAGGATCGCATGATGCCATGCGTGTCCCGGGCTCGGGTCGCGGTTACGCTGGACCTCTAGAAACCCCTCCTGCTTCAGGACGAAGCCGCTGCTCGAGCGAAGCAGGACCGCTGCCGCGCGCCTGTGCTCGTCACCGAGGAACCGGTACCGACATCATGAGCCGCGCCGCTTGGCTTGCCGTCGCGAAAGGGCACAAAACAGATGTTGGAACCCGGTGGCCAGCGCCTGAACCTTCAAGCCGCGAGCGGCAGTGGGGTTTCATCTTGTTGCCGGACCTCGATCTCGGCATCCGGCAGCCTCTGCACACCTTGAGGATCAGAAAGGAACAATCATGACCCCGGTGGCGCGGCGCGGAACCTCATCCGGCGCGGTTGCTTCGGATGGGGCTTATCCGCGCACCTGGCGGAACTGCCCGGTGCCCGTGAGGCTTGTTCGGAGAAACATGAGCCGGACGCGTCTCGATCATGAACAAAGCCATCGTCTGTGTTGTCGACCTCTGCGTACGCCATTGGCGGGCGGCGATCGCGATCGGTATCGTGCTGCTGATCGGAACAACGGTCTACGACGTCGCCCGCTTCTCCATCAACACTGACATCGAAGCGCTGCTCTCGCCGAATCTGCCCTGGCACCAGCGGCAGGTGCAGCTGACGCAAGCCTTTGCTCAGAAGGGCATCACGGCCGTTGTGACCGCTCCCACGCCTGAGAACGCCGCGATTGCGACGGGCGCGCTGGCAGAGAAGCTTGCAAGGAATCCCGATCTCTACCGCCAGGTCACGCAGCCCGACAGCGGCGACTTCTTCGATCGCAACGGATTATTATATCGCTCCTTGTCCGAAGTCACGAATACGGCTGAGGGCCTTGGCCGCGCGCGACCTTTCCTGACGGGACTCGCGGCCGACCCAAGCCTGCGCGGCGTTGCAGACGTGCTCGCCTCCGCAGCGGACAGCGTCCGGGCTGGTCGTCTCAAGCTCGAGCAATTGGCATGGCCGCTTTCGCTTGCCAAGGCCACTCTGAGCGATGTGCTCGCCGGCCGGCCCGCTTTCTTCTCCTGGCAGGAGCTGCTGCGGGGCCATGCTCTTCCGGCCAGCGAGTCCAGGCATTTTGTCGAGGTTGCCCCCAAGCTCGACTTCAGCGCGCTGCAGCCAGGTCGCGAAGCGACCGAGGGCATCCGCAAGGTAGCGGCTGATCTCAAGAATTTGGGCGCTGATGTGCGGCTAACCGGACAAGTGCCAATGAATGATGACCAGTTCTCCGTCATTCGCTACAGCGCGGCGCGCGATACGCTGACCGCAGCCTTTGGCGTGCTGGTGATCCTGTGGCTTGCGCTGCGCTCCTTCAAGCTGATCGCTTCGGTGTTCCTTAGCCTGCTCGTCGGCCTGGCTGCAACGGCAGCACTCGGCCTTGTCATCGTCGGCTCGTTCAATCTGATCTCGATTGCATTCTTTGTGCTGTTCGTCGGTCTCGGCGTTGATTTCGGCATTCAGTTCAGCGTGCGTTACCGCACCGAGCGCTATGAGCTCGGGAGCCTGCGGCAGGCGCTGTGCAGCGCGGCTCGCAAGGCTGGAACGCCGCTGTCGCTGGCGGCCGCGGCCACCGCCGTCGGATTCTTCGCCTTCCTCCCCACCAGCTATCGTGGCCTTTCCGAGCTTGGCCTCATTGCCGGGTGCGGGATGCTGATCGCCTTTCTCTGCAGCATCACGCTCGTACCGGCGATGGTCGCGGCCCTCAATCCGCCGGGAGAGCCGGCTCCGATCGGCTTCAAGGTCCTCGCCCCCGTCGACGACTTCCTGCAGCGCCATCGCATCGCCGTGATCGCGGGCACCTTTCTGGTCGTCCTGGCCGGCACTCCCCTCCTGTTCCATTTGAGCTTCGATTTCAATCCGATCGACCTGCAGAATCCGACCTCCCCGTCCGTGGTGACCTATCGCCAACTGCAGTCCGAACCGCAGACCAGCGGCAATGACGCGGAGATCCTGGCGCCATCGCTCGACCGCGCCGATCAAATCGCCAAGCGCCTGGCATCGGTCCCCGAGGTCTCGCAGGCATTGACGTTGACGAACTTCGTACCCGCCGACCAGAGCCGGAAGATCGCAGCTTTGCACGCGGCGGCCGAGGCGCTCGATCCCGCCTTGCATCCGCGTCGAAGACCAACTGCGCCAAGTGATCAGGACGACGTTGCCGCTCTGCGTCGAGCGGCGGATGCGCTTGATCGGGCGGCCGCGGGCGCGACAGGGAGCGCGGCAGACGACGCGCGAAGCCTCGCGGCCCTGCTCAAGCAGCTTGCGGACTCACCGTCGGACACCCGCAGCCGCGCCGCCGACGCCATCATTTCACCCCTCGACTACGATCTGGCGCTTCTGTCCAAGAGCCTCGCTCCGCAGACCATCACGCTACAGGATTTGCCGCCGAACCTGGTGCGCGACTGGATGCTGCCCGATGGTCGCGCTCGCGTGCAGGCGTTGCCCAAGGGCGATTCCAACGACATCAATGTGCTGCGCAAGTTTGCGGTCGCCGTGCTTCAAGCCGAACCTGCGGCGGCAGGTGCCGCGGTCAGCTATTATGAATCCGCACGAACCGTCACAAGAGCCTTTATCGAGGCAGGCATCCTGGCGCTTGTTGCGATCGCGATCCTGCTCTACATCGCCTTGCGCCGAACGATCGACGTTCTGCTGACGCTCATCCCGCTGCTGCTTGCGGGCGCGGTGACCCTGGAGATTTCCGTGCTGTGGGGCCTTCCGCTCAATTTTGCAAACATCGTCGCGCTACCGCTGTTGCTCGGCGTCGGCGTTGCGTTCAAGATCTACTACATCATGGCTTGGCGCGCCGGCAAAACCGGGTTGCTGCAATCGACCCTCACCCGCGCGGTCATCTTCAGCGCCATGACCAATGCAGTGGCGTTCGGCAGCATGTGGGTTTCGAACTATCCGGGCATGTCGAGCATGGGCAAGATGATGGGGCTGGCATTGCTCTGCACGATGGCAGCTGCCGTGCTGTTCCAGCCGGTGCTGATGGGCCGACCGCGGCAGGTCCAGCACCATGACGAGATGAGGTCCCTGCCCGAGGCGGCGGAGTGAGGCCAAGGCGTCGGGGTTTGTCTGCGGGTATGCCCGACGTCGAGGCGATCTTCCCCCTTGGCCTCACGCGCGCACGGGGCGGGATCTTTGATTGATCCCCGGCTCAATGCGTATCGGTTTCCTGCCAGCGCTCGAGGTCAGATTTCTTGACGCCCTTCGAGCCCTGCTCCTTCTCGACCGGCTCCTTCCAGGGCTTGTCGGTCTGCTTCATGGATCCCCAATCGTTGCTCTCGCGCGGATCGTCGGTCGGCTTTTCACGGCTCATGCTGGTCCTCCTCGATTCACCCTGAGCCGAGAACGTCGCCTGTCGCCGCTCGTTCCAGTCAGGCCGGGCCGGCCAGGCCGTCTGCCGCCGGCGCCCGCGGCAGCAATGAACCTTCTGCCCGCGAGCTTGGTTATCGTCGCGCCGCGCAATGGCCCGCGACGGAAACAGGCGACAGATGGCGGACAAGCCGACCGAGCAGCACAAGAATAAGACGAGTGCCGCGCGGCTCTGGCCCCTCCTTGCCGTGAACTTCTTCATGGCCGACATGCAGTCCGGAATCGGGCCGTTCGTCGGCGTCTTCCTGCTGGAGCGCGGCTGGGCCAGCGGCATGATCGGCACGGCGATGACGATCGGCAATATCGCGGGCATGCTGATCGCGACGCCGGTCGGCGGCATGATCGACGCCTCCACGCGCAAGCGCCTGTGGGTCGTTGTCCCGGGCCTCGCCGTGGTGGCGGCCTCGTCCATCATCCTTCTCTGGCAGAATTTCTGGGCGGTCGCCGCATCGCAGATTGCAACCTCCATTGCTGGCGTGGCGATCGTCCCGGCGGTGACCGGCATCACGCTTGGCATTGTGAAGCAGCGAGGCTTCACGCGCCAGAACGGCCTCAACCAGGCCTTCAATCACGGCGGCAACATGATTGGCGCGGCGGCCTCCGGCTATCTCGGCTGGCAATTCGGCTACTTCTCCGTGTTTCTGCTTGCCGCTTTGTTCGGCGCGATCACGATTGCCTGCGTCCTGATGATTCCGCCCTCCTCGATCGACAATCACGCGGCGCGCGGCGGCAAGGAAGACGATCCGAAGAGCCAGCACAGCGGCCTCACCGTGCTCTTCAGGCACACTCCGCTGCTCGTGCTTGCGCTCTCGCTTGCCGCCTTTCATCTCGGCAACGCAGCGATCGTTCCGCTCTATGGCATGGCCGCCGTGGCGGGGCAGCACGCCAACGGACCGAGCTTTGTCGCAACCACCATCGTCATCGCACAGGGCACGATGATCATCGCGTCCGTCATCGCCATGCGCGCTGCGGAGGGCCGCGGCTACTGGCCGATCCTGCTGGTCTCGTTCCTGGTTCTGCCGCTCCGCGGCGCGCTCGCCTATTTCCTCAGCGGATGGTGGGGCGTGTTTCCCATCGAGATCCTGGATGGCGTCGGCACCGGTCTGCAGAGCGTCGCAACACCTGGAATGGTGGCGCGCTCGCTGAGCGGCACCGGCCGTATCAATCTCGCGCAAGGCGCCGTCATCACCATCCAGGGCGCGGGCGCCGCGGTCAGTCCGGCGCTCGGCGGCTGGATCGCGGAGTGGGTCGGCTTCTCGCCGGCCTTTCTCGTGCTCGGCGCGCTGGGCTTCGTTGCGGTGGGCTCGTGGGTCGCGCTTCGCGCCGCTGTGAAGCAATACTGATGGACAGTACGGCCGCAGACATCCAGCCGGATGGAGCCCGATTCCGGAACCACCAACAGCCGCAACGTGAACAGCGCGCAGCGGAAGCGCTGGCTCGGTCAGGAGGACCGCTGTCTGGTGCCGTTCGACATCCGCAACCGGACTCTCGCCTTTCCGGCAGCAGGTCTCCTGGGAGCCTTTGACCGTCGAGCCGGCATCTCGGCCGCCTGCTGTCCGTCCTCGACCGGCGGCCTTGACCGGCGATTTGAACGGAAGCAAAACACTGGCCCGAAGAACGAGAGCAAGCGTTGACAGGTCAGGGGTCAGTGCGATTGCCCACTATCCGTATTGCGCCTGAGCGGAGTTCGCGAGGATGCCCGAGCAAGGCCGACGGGTCGTGTATTCGTCCGGAGAGTGGGAGATCGATCTGGCTCGCAGGGAGCTGCGGGCACGGGGCGTGCCCGTTGCTCTTGGAGGCCGAGCCTTCGAGATCGTCGAAGTCCTGATCAAGTCGGCTGGCGAGCTGGTGACGAAAGACGAGCTGATAGCTCGGGTCTGGCCGGGCGCCGCGGTGGAGGAAAACACCCTTCAAGCTCACATATCCGCGCTGCGCAAAGCCTTGGGATCGGACCGCCAGATGTTGAAAACCATAGCGGGCCGCGGATACCGACTGCTTGGCACGTGGGGAGCACCTCCATACGACACATTGTCGGATGCTGGATCAGCCGAGAGGGAATTTATGCGCCCGTCTCGGACCAATTTGCCTGAGCCGACCTCAACATTCGTCGGCCGCGATGCCAATGAGAAGGAACTTCGAGAACTCCTGTCAGCGCGCCGGCTCGTTACTCTGACGGGCCCGGGCGGAATCGGTAAGACAAGACTTGCCGTCGAGGTGGCTCGCGACCTGTTTTCCAGCTTCGAAGGCGATTGTTTTCTTGTGGAACTGGCGTCGCTGACCGACCCGGGGCTCCTGCCGTCCGTCGTTGGACAGGTTCTGGGCTTGAAACTGGGGGAGGAAGCCACATCCCACGCCGTTGCTCAGCTCACGGGCGGCAGGAAGCTGCTTCTCGTTCTAGACAACTGCGAGCACGTCATCGAGGCGACCGCTCAGCTAGCGGAAACGATCGTGCGCGCGTGCCCGCATACGACCATTCTTGCCACCAGCCGGGAGGTCCTTCGCATCGACGGCGAATACGTGTATCGCGTACCACCGCTGGACGTGCCGCCCGACGATGAAACCGATCCGCACCGGGTTCTCGGGCACAGCGCTGTCCAGCTCTTCCTCTCCAGAGCGACCGCCTCGCAGTCGGACTTTCCGTCTCACCAGGAGGAACTCCTGGTTATTTCGGCCATCTGCCGGTGCCTCGACGGCATCCCTCTTGCCATCGAATTCGCCGCGGCCCGTGCTGCAACGCTCGGGCTTCACCATGTTGCGGCACGCCTGGACGACCGCTTCGGATTGCTGACCAGTGGTCGTCGAACAGCGCTTGCTCGCCACCAGACCTTACGGGCCATGCTCGATTGGAGCTTTGAGCTCCTGACGCCGCCGGAACAACACACCTTGCGTCGTCTGGCCGTGTTTCAAGGCGGATTTTCGCTGGAAGCCGCCGCGGCGATCGCCGAAGACCCGGCAAGTCCCATCTCCGTGATTGAAGACATTGTCGGCAACCTCGCGACGAAATCCTTGGTGCAGTTGGATGGATCGGAACATGCCGGCCGCTGGCGAATGCTCGAGACGATACGAGCCTATGCGCTCGAAAAGCTGGACGAGGCCGGCGAGGCAGCGCGCGCCAGGCGGCGTCATGCCGAATATTTTTGCAATCTGTTCGTGTCGATGGGCTCGGGCGCGACGTCGCAGACGAAGACCGGGGGCATTGATCGCTACGTTCGCGATCTCGACAACGTCCGTGCAGCCCTCGACTGGTGTTTCTGCCCCGAAGGCGATCTGGCGATCGGGGTCTCGCTCACAGCCTCCTACGTGCCGGTCTGGCTAAATCTATCATTGGTCGCCGAGTGCAGGGAGCGCGCCGAGCGCGCGCTGGCATGCTCCGCGATCGAGACCTCCTTGAGCGCCCGCCTCCGGATGCAGCTCTATATCGCGTTCGGGATGGCGCTTGTTCAATTGAGGGGAGCCGAGCAGGACATTGGCCCAATCCTGTCGAAAGGGCTCGAAATTGCCGAGAGCATCAATGATGTCGATGCGGAGTTGCGGGCGCTCTGGGCCATGTGGACCTATTTGGACCACAAGGGTGACCACAGGGGCGCGCAATCCCTTGCGCGACGATTTTCGCAAGTGGCGCACAGGAAAGGCGACGGGGCGGATATTCTCGTTGGTGAGCGGCTGCTCGGCTACACCGCGCACTATCTCGGCAACCAGATGGAGGCGCGTCACCGTCTCGATCGTGTCATCGACGGTTACGTGGCCCCGAGCGACCAGCGTCACGTGATCTGGTTTCAACACGATCAACATCTGGTTGCGGCAATCGTGCTGACGCGCGTTCTTTGCTTCCAGGGCTTGCTGGACCAGGCACGGCGCAACGCAGCGGCGTGTCTCAAGCAAGCGCGGACCCTGCAAAACATCCCGACCCTTCGTTACGTCCTGGGGTGGGGCCTGTGCCCCATCTCGCTCATGATCGGCGACCTCGACGCCGCAGCGGAATCCGTGGCGATGCTTGTCGATCTTGCTGCGCGGCGCCGGCTGCCTTTCTGGCGAACGGTCGGGCGCGCTTTGGAAGGGACACTTGCGATCCGACGCGGCGAGTTCGCATCCGGCTCGGCCATGTTGCGTGACGCGCTTGACGCCAGACCCGGCTGGATCGTTCGTTTCCCGGACTTCCTCGGTGCACTCGCCGAGGGACTTGGCGGGCAGGGACAATTTTCCGACGCCCTCTCCACAATCAGGCAGGCACTCGAAAGAAGCCGGCGCGGAGAGGCACGGTGGTATCTGGCCGAACTTCTTCGTATCAAAGGCGAACTCCTGCTGCAGGCCCAGGACAATCAGATCGAAGCGGAGGCCTGCTTCCGGGAGGCGCTCGATTTGGCGGAGAGCCAGGGAGCCCTGCTCTTGCAATTGCGTAGCGCCGTGAGCTTCGCTCGTCTGCGGCTTCGGCAGGATCGGCTCGAGCAAGCGCGCCGGATTCTGGCTCCCGTTTACGATCAGTTCAGCGAGGGCTTCGACGCCCCCGATCTGCGCAACGCCCGGGCCCTGCTTGACTCATTGCAGTCGGGACATAGCGAGAGGGCCATATACCGAACTCGCAGCTAATCGGCGCTGATACGGCCTCGCTCGTCGTTTGAATTGACCGCTCCTGTTTTGTCGTTGCCGGCTTGTATCAGCTGCGCGGCGATAGCACCGGCACGCAAGCGACAACTTTTCAGGACTTTTCAGATCGATCCCAAGGACTGCAGACGCAAGCGCGCTTAGGCTGCGCGTGAAGCAGGTCCATCACGCCTCCGTGAATGAGCTTGAACGATCGATCAGCGAAGAGTGAGTCAAGATGACTGAGACGATGCGAGCCGCCATCCTCGATGGAGCAAAGCAGCCATTCCGGCTTGCGTCGATTCCTCGGCCAATTCCCGCGCGCGGTGAGGTGCTGGTCAGGGTTGCCGCCAGCGGGGTCAATCCGCTGGATACCAAGATCAGGGCTGGCGTCGCGGCGCATGCACGGCATCCTTTCCCGGCGATCCTCGGAATCGACCTCGCCGGCACCGTGACGGCGGTCGGAGCTGAGGTGACCGCTTTTCGCGAGGGCGATGAGGTGTTCGGCATGACCGGCGGCGTCGCTGGTGTGCAGGGATCGCTCGCCGAATACGCCGCGGTCGACGCCGCGCTGCTGGCCAGGAAGCCGAAAAACGTCGGCATGCGCGAAGCCGCTGCATTGCCCTTGATCTTCATTACGGCATGGGAAGGGCTTGTCGATCGCGCCGGCATCAGGTCGGGTCAGAACGTGCTCATCCACGGTGGTGCTGGTGGCGTCGGTCACGTCGCCGTGCAGCTCGCGCTATCGGTCGGCGCCAGGGTATTCGCGACTGGCTCCGCCGACAGCCTTTCCTTTATTCGGGAACTTGGCGCGAGTCCGATCGACTACGGCGCGACCACCGTCGAGCAATACGTGACCGAACACACCGGCGGCAGGGGATTCGACCTCGTCTATGACAACGTCGGCGGCGCCACGCTGGATGCTTCGTTCATTGCGATCACCCGCTTCGGCCACGTCGTCAGCGCGCTCGGCTGGGGCACACACGCCCTTGCGCCGCTCTCATTCCGCGGTGGCACCTATTCGGGCGTGTTCACATTGCTGCCGCTCCTGACCGGCGAAGGCCGCGCCCATCATGGCGAAATCCTGCGCGAGGCCACCAAACTCGTCGAGGGCGGCAAGTTGCGGCCGCGCCTCGATCCGCGCCGTTTCAACCTGTCGAATGTCGATGCGGCACATGCCGCGATCGAAGATCGATCGGCAAAAGGAAAGATTGTGGTCGATATCGAATAGCGGGTTGATCGCGCTGTTCTGGAAGACCGCGCTCGTCAGTCTCGCCTCACAGGAGAGGATGCCATGCCAGCGATCACGACGAAGGACGGAATCGAACTCTTCTGCAGGCGACGACGCCGTGAAGGCGCAAATCGACATCCACAAGCTGCGCGGCGATGTCAGGATCCTTGAAGGCTCAGGCAACAATGTCGCGGTGCTGACCGGCGCCAACGGCAAGGTCTTTGTCGATGCCGCTATCACCGCCACGAAGCCGCGCATCCCGGAAGCGGCCAACAGCCTCAGCGTCGAGCCGGCTTTACTCCCGGCCAACGGCCATCGCGTGCAATTCGGATGCGAACGGCACCAGCACGAATGATCTCGACAACAGAACGGACCAAACCATGCGCCTCGCATCTGCCCTCGCAACTCTAACCACCGGAATCACACTGATGAGCAGCCCGACCGTCGCCGCACCCGCAGACCCCGCGACCGACTTGCGGATCCATCCTCAAATTCGTTCGTTCCTGACGGAGTTGAACAAGGATCCAAGCCCCTTCTGGCAACTCCCGCAGCCGAAACCCCAGGACATCCTCACCGGCCTGCAGGGCAAGACAGAGGTCGACATGTCCGGGGTGAAGATCACAGACAAGACGATCACCGAAGGCGAGCACCTGGTGAAGCTTTACGTGATGACGCCGGAGCGTCCGGTGGGCAAACCCGGCGTGTTGTTGTTCATCCATGGCGGGGTCTGGATCGCCGGCAATTTCCAGAATCATCAGCGGCTGTTGCGCGATCTCGTCGTGGGATCGGGCCAGGTCGGGGTATTCGTGGAGTACACCCCGCTGCCCGCCGCAAAATTTCCGACTCAGCTTGAGGAATCGTACGCCGCGCTGAAGTGGATCGCGGCCAACGCCGGCGACCTTGGCGCCGATGGCAGCCGCATTGCGGTTGCCGGCAATTCGGTCGGCGGCGACATGACCGCAGCGCTGACGCTGATGGCGAAAGACCGCAAAGGGCCGAAGATAAGCTATCAGGTGCTGTTCATTCCCGCGACCGATGCGAGCGTCGACACCGCCTCATACCACGAATTCGCCACCGGACGCTTTCTGCCGCGCGAATTCATGAAATACGGTTGGGACCGCTATGTGACCGATGAGAAAACCCGCAACAACCCTTACGTCTCGCCGCTGCGAGCCAGCAAGGAGGAGCTCACGGGGCTGCCACCGACACTCGTCATAACCGCGGAGAATGATCCACTTCGTGATGAAGGCGAAGCCTACGCCCGCAAGCTGGAAGAAGCGGGGGTCGACGTAACCGCGGTCCGCTTCAATGGCACCATCCACGATTTCGTACTTCTCAACGCGCTTCGCCACCTTCCATCGACGGAGAGCGCGATCCGCTTGGCAAGCGACGGCATCCGAAGCCATATCGGCCAATGACCTGAGTGGCGGACGACTTCGACCGCGAAGTCGTTCGCCCTTGCCGCCAGCTTTGCGCGGAGGCACGCTTGCCGGCTGTGCAGCGCAGCGTTCGGCGATCAATAGACGCGCTCCTTTGGCGGTATCGTCGCGATGTCGTTGGAGAGCGGTTGCAGATGGACCGGGCGATAGTCGAGCCGCACGCGGCCATCCTGGTCCAGCCAGGACAGGCTGTGCTTGAGCCAGTTCTCGTCATCGCGGTTGGGAAAATCCTCGCGTGCATGTGCGCCGCGGCTTTCCGTCCGGCCAATGGCGGCGCGCAGGCTGACGCTTGCCTGCGCCAGCATGTTGTCGAGCTCGAGTGCTTCGGCGAGATCTGTGTTGAACATCATCGAATGGTCGGCGACACCAAGTTCGTCGCGCATCATCGCGACGACGTCGCCAAGCTTGTCGGCGCCTTCCTCCAGCAATGAGCCGGTCCGGAACACCGCGCAATGACGCTGCATGGTCCGCTGCATCGCCAGCCTGATCTCGCCCGAACCGCGGCTGCCTTTCGACCACCTGATGCGATCGAGCCTTGCGATGGCGCGCTCGCTTGCCTCGTCGGGCAACGTCGGGTGCCCTTCGCCGGGACGCAGCCCCTCGGATGCCCGCAGCGCCGCCGCGCGTCCGAACACAATAATGTCGAGCAGCGAGTTCGAGCCGAGCCGATTGGCGCCGTGGACCGACACGCAGGCAGCCTCGCCGATCGCCATCAGCCCCGGCACGACGGCCTCCGGGTCGCCCTGGCGCTTGGTGACCACCTCGCCATGCAGATTGGTCGGAATCCCACCCATGTTGTAGTGCACGGTCGGCAGCACCGGGATTGGCTGGCGGGTCACGTCGACGCCGGCAAATATCCGCGCGGTCTCGCTGATACCGGGCAGCCGCTCATGCAGGATGTCGGCGCCGAGATGCTCGAGATGCAGCTCGATATAGTCCTTCTGGGGCCCGCATCCGCGACCCTCGTTGATTTCGATCGTCATGGCGCGACAGACGACGTCGCGGCCGGCCAGATCCTTGGCGCTCGGCGCATAGCGCTCCATAAAACGCTCGCCTGCGGAATTTGTGAAGAAGCCGCCCTCGCCTCGCGCGCCTTCCGTGATCAGGCAACCGGAGCCGTAGATGCCGCTCGGATGGAACTGCGTGAACTCCATGTCCTCCAGCGGCAGGCCCGCGCGGAGCACCATGGCGTTGCCGTCGCCCGTGCAGGTGTGCGCGGCCGTGCAGGAGAAATAGACCCGGCCGTAGCCGCCGGTCGCCAGCACCGTACGATGGGCGCGGAAGCGATGCAGTGTGCCGTCTTCCATGTTCCAGGCCAGCAGCCCGCGGCAGGCGCCGTCATCGTCCATCAAGAGATCGAGCGCGACATACTCGACAAAGAACTCGGTGCCGTGCTTCAGGCATTGCTGGTACAGCGTATGCAGGATGGCGTGACCGGTGCGATCGGCCGCGGCACAGGTGCGCTGCGCCATCTGCTTGCCGAAATCGATGGTCTGCCCGCCGAAGGGGCGCTGGTAGATCCTGCCGTCCGCCGTGCGCGAGAACGGAACGCCATAGTGCTCGAGCTCCAGCACCGCGGGGACGGCCTCGCGGCACATGTATTCAATCGCGTCCTGGTCGCCGAGCCAGTCCGAGCCCTTGACGGTGTCGTACATGTGGAAGCGCCAATTATCGCCGTCACCCATATTGCCGAGCGAAGCGGCCATGCCGCCCTGCGCCGCAACCGTGTGACTGCGCGTCGGAAACACCTTGGTGACGCAGGCGGTCCTCAAGCCCGACGCGGCCATGCCGAGCGCGGCACGCAGCCCCGCCCCGCCGGCCCCGACGATGACGACGTCGTAAGCGTGATCGATGATCTCGTAGGCCTCGGTCATGGCACCATTCCCGGTGGTAGAGCGGACTGCGTTCAGTCTAGTCCCTCGACAATGCGCACGTCACGTTCGCAGGCATTGCCGAGTGCCTTCAACGCGTCCTGATAGGCGGGGCTATCATGCGCCGCGATCGCCTGCTCGATGCTGGCAAACTCGGTCACCGTGACACGCTGGACGATCCCCTGCTCATACGCCTTTGCCGCATTGCCGCGGGTGAGGAAGCGACCGCCATTGGCGGCGATCGCTGGCCCCGCGAGCTTGGCGTAGGCGCCAAGCGCTGCGGGATCGGAGATGGCGCGGTAGAAGGTGATCCAGTATCCCTTGGCCATGACCAGCCTCACGATGCCGTCGCGCGCCGCGGCAATTTCCAGTTGGGCCGGACGAAGTGGCAGGTGTAGCCGTCGGGATAGCGCTCGAGATAATCCTGATGCTCCGGCTCCGCTTCCCAGAATTCCCCAGCCAGTGTCACCTCGGTGACCACCTTGCCGGGCCATAGCTTCGAGGCCTCGACGTCGGCAATGGTGTCCTCGGCAATTTGTTTCTGCTCGTCGGTCGTAAAGAAGATGGCCGAGCGGTAGCTGGTGCCCCAGTCATTGCCCTGGCGGTTGAGCGTGGTCGGGTCATGAATCTGGAAGAAGAATTCCAGCAGCGTCCGGTAGCTTGTCTTGTCGGGATCGAAGACGATCTCGATTGCCTCGGCATGGCCTTCATGGTTGCGATAGGTCGCGTTCTTCACCTCGCCGCCCGTGTAGCCGACGCGGGTCGAGATCACGCCCGGCTGCTTGCGAATGAGATCCTGCATGCCCCAGAAGCAGCCTCCGGCCAGCACTGCGCGCTCAGTCGTCATCTGATGTCCTCCACTTGAATCGATAGCCGTATCTCATATTGCCAGACGATACGTTCTGATGACATCGGGATCCGGATCGAGGCCGAGCCCGGGACCCTGCGGCACGGCGATGCGGCCGTGCTTCGGCTTCAGCGCTGCGCCATAGATCGTGGCCTCGAGATCGAAGCAGCGCCATTCGATCATGGAATCCGCCGAGCCGAGGGCCGCCGTCGCCTGGATCGCGGCCAGCAGGCCGGGACCGTCATAGAACGAGTGCGGCATCACCGTTGTGTTGTGGACGGCCGCAAGCGGAAAGATCTTGCGCAACTCGCTGATGCCGCCCATCTTGGCCGGGCTCGGCTGCACGAAATCGACCGCTCCGGCCGCCAGCAGGCGATCGAAATCCAGAAGCGTGTAAACGTTCTCGCCAGCCGCGATTGGAATGCCGGTCGCCCGCCTCAACTCGGCAAGGCCTGCGACATTTTCCGGCGGCCAGAGCGGCTCCTCGAGCCATTTCAGATCGATCGCCCGGAGATCGTCGGCCATCGCGCGTGCCTCGGCGAGCGTCCATGGACAGTTGACGTCGAGCGTCAGCGCGATGTCGGGCCCGGCTTCGTCACGCGCGGCGCGGATCGCGGCGATCTCGATTTCGTGGAGCTTGAGCGTGCCGAACCCGGCTTCGATCACCTGGCCGACACTGGTCCGGACCAGGGCGGGATCGCCGTAGCGGACCAGGCTCGCGTAGCAGCCGAGATCGGCCGCACCCCCGCCCAGCAGCCGGCACAGCGGCATATTGGCGGCCTTGCCGGCAATATCCCACAACGCGATGTCGACCGCCGAGATGCCGAAGGCGAGCGCACCGCCGCGTCCGAACACGTGCAGCTTCTTCTGCACCTCCAGCATCAGCGGCTCGATCCGCGTGGCATCCTTGCCGATGCATAACGGTGCAATCAGTTTATCGATGGCGAGCTTGGCTGAGCCGACCGCGCGAAAGCCGAAGGCTTCGCCCCACCCCGTCAGCCCCTGGTCGGTGGTCACGCGGACGAGCAGCGAGTCGGCGGCGGGAAGGTTGCTGTCGCCCCAGGCCGACGCGTCCGACCTGGTGCCCGCCCTGAACGGAATCCGGATCGGGATGGTCTCGACAGCGGTGATGATCATCTGAGCCATCTCCATGCGGAGCTTCGAGCCGGCTTGCCTGCTCGGCAGCGATCAGGCGTGCTGATGACGGGGATCGTCATGTTGATCATGATATTCGAGGCCAAGCGGGCCGATGGCGGACACCTGCGTCACGTATTCGCCTGACTTCGCCCAGTGGAAATGCCAGGTCTCGCCGGGCAGCACGACGACACTACCAGGCGGATAGGCCTGGACGCGGTCGCCGTCGAAGCTCTCGCCGAGCCCGATATAGAAGACACCCGACATCACCGTATAGATCCGGTCCTCCGGATGCTTGTGCGGCATCAGTTTCGTGCCGCCGGGCACCTTCACCCGCACCTTATATGGGCCGGGCTCGGCGGGGCGTCCGACCATCACCGCAAGCCGAGCGCCGGCCGGGAAGGCGGGAAACGGCTTCCAGTCGATGTCCTCGGGCAGGATCGCTCTGAACTCGGCCTGATCGGGCTGATGATTGCGGGTCATGGCGCGGCCTCCTTCCGGACAATGGTTCAACCGATGAGCTTGGCGTCCAGCGTAATGGTGGCGTTCAGAACCTTGGAGACCGGACAGTTCTTCTCGGCCTCGCCGGCGATGCGAGCGAACCCCGCCTCGTCGAGATTCGGAACCTTGCCGCGCAAGGTGAGCGCCGACTTGCTGATCTTGAACCCCTTGCCCTCCGGCTCGAGCGTGACCGCCGCCTCCGTGGAGAGTTGCGCCGGCGTGAAGCCGGCAAGCTGCAGGCCGAAGGCCAGCGCCATGGTGAAGCAGCCGGCGTGAGCGGCCGCGATAAGTTCCTCCGGATTGGTCCCCTTCTCGTTCTCGAAGCGGGTTTTGAAGGAATAGGGCGTCTGTGCGAGCACGCCGGACTCGCTGGACAGCTCACCGCTGCCGTCCCGGCCGGTGCCACGCCAAACTGCTGTTGCCTTGCGGATCATGTTGGCTCTCCCTGAAGGTCTGTCATCGTTCTGCTTATGCCGTGAACGCACTGCTGTCGATCGGCATTCTGTGCAGCCGATTTCCTGTGGCGGCAAAGATGACGCTACTCTGGATCTTCCCGCCCCGCAGTCTCAGCCGCCGAGTTGCCCGACATGGAAGCCCAGCCGGTTCTCGACATCGCCGGCGCGATGGAAGCCGCGCGCCATCAGCGCCTTGATCCTGGCCTGGCTTGCGGGGCGGCCGAGCGAGGCCATGAACGCGTCCCATTCGGGCTTGATCTCGAGATCGGGCGGCAGGCTCGCGACGTCGACCAGCCGCTTGGTCTCGGCAATCGCGTCCTTGTCGAAGGATGCCAGGCGCATGGCGAGCGCCTCGACGAAGCTGTCGAGCTCGCTATCCGGCAGCGCGCGGTTGACATAGCCATAGCGCTCGGCAAGGTCGCCGCCGATGTCGTCGGCGCCAAGCAGCACTTCGAGCGCGCGCCCGCGGCCCATGAGGCGCGGCAGCCGCGCCATCGGGCCGCCGCCCGGCACGAGGCCGGCACCGACCTCCCATTGCGACAGGATCGCCTTCTCGCGGCTGGCGAAGCGTATGTCGCTCGCCAAGGCGAGTTCGCTGCCGACGCCGGTCGCCCGGCCCCGGATTGAAGCGATCGACACCACAGGCGCCCGGCTGAGACGCACGAGCATGTCGGGAAGCGCCTGCAGGCCGGTCGGTCCGGGGCGAATGTTCAAGGACTCCTCGAGCGGTGCGAGGAAGTCGTAATGCGTGATGAAGAAGCCATCGACGGCGCTGTCGAACACCACCACCTTGAGCTCCGGATCGGTCTCGATGGCGGCGATGACGTCGTCGAGCAGAGGCAGATGCTTCGGTCCGAAGATATTCACCGGCGGCATGTCGAAGGTGACACGCCAGTATGACGGCAGGCGCCGCTCCAGCCGGATCTGCTCACTGGCAATGCCGCGTTCGGGGCGATTCATGATTTTCACTCCTGATGGGCTGCTGAAGGAAGGGACGCCTGCGACGGACGCGTGTCCCGTTCGTCTCAGATCGACTGTCGAAGCGTCCGGAAAGCCGTGCGCACTTCCGCGCAGAAAAGCTCCGGCTGTTCCCAGGCGGCGAAGTGCCCGCCCCTTTCGAGCCGGTTGTAGTGGATCAGCCTGGGATAGGCTTTTTCCGCCCAGCTCCGCGGCGCGGCGTAGATCTCGTCCGGGAACACGCTGACGGCGACCGGAATGGTGACGTGCTTCGGCTCGAAGAAGACCAGCTTGTTTTCCCAATACAGGCGGGCCGAGGAGACCGCCGTGTTGGTGAGCCAGTACAGCGTGATGTTGTCGAGCACGTCGTCGCGCGACAAACCCTCGCTCCTGCCGTCGAACACTCGCGCGATCAATGCGGTGCTGCGCGCATCGTGATCGAGCATCCAGGAGGCAAGGCCCGCCGGCGAATCCACCAGGCCGTACAGCGTCTGCGGCCGGTTCGACATCTCGATCGCATAGCCGAGGCCATGCTTGTAGAAGTCGTCGAGCTGGTCGTAGGCGTAGCGCTCGTCAGCCGAGAGGTCAGAGGGACGCGAGCCGCCGGGTTGCAGCGCTTTGGCGATGTCGTCAGGGACGGTCGCGGGCATGTTGGTGTGGATGCCGAGCAGTTCCGGGGGCGCCAGCAGCGCCATCTGCTCGGTGACGGCATTGCCCCAATCGCCGCCCTGCGCCACATAGCGCGTGTATCCCAGCCGCTTCATCAGCTCGATCCAGGCCCGTGCGATACGCTGGGGATCCCAGCCGAGCGTCGCAGGCTTGCCCGAGAAGCCGTGCCCGGGAAGCGACGGGATCACCAGATCGAACGCGTCTGCGATCTTCGCGCCATGGGCGGTTGGATCGGTGAGCGGGGCGATGATCTTCATCTGCTCGATGATCGAGCCGGGCCAGCCATGGGTGACGATCATGGGCAGCGCAGTCTCGTGCCGGGACCGAACGTGGATGAAGTGAATGTCGACGCCGTCGATCTCGGTGACGAATTGCGGCAAGGCATTCAGCCGCGCCTCCATCCGGCGCCAGTCGTAGTCGCTCTGCCAGTAGCGCACGAGCTGCTGGACGGTCGCCAACTGCACGCCCTGGGATTGATCGGCGACGATCTCGCGATCCGGCCATCGCGTCGCCGCCAGCCGGCGGCGCAGGTCGAGGAGGTCCTCCTCCGACGTGTTGACGCGGAACGGGCGGATGGCGCCGCTCGTTGCGGCGTGCGCCGCACGGACCGGAAACAGGCTCGACAGGCCGGCAGCGACCGCGCTCATGGCAGCGTTGGTCAGGAGCTGACGCCGGTCCGGAGTCATGATGTCGGCATCTGCTTTGGTGATCATTTCTCTCTCCCTGGCTCTCGGCCGGTCACTTCGATTGCAACCGATCATTCGATTGTCCTGTAAACACACTTTGGCGCAGAGGCCGGCAATATGCTCGTTATGGGTTGTTAGACACCGTTAGCTGTTGCGAGCCGTGCGAAGCATTGAAGCAGGCCGCGCCTGCGCCTCATGACGGCAGCGGCTTGCCCGCCTGCTCGCGCGCAATGTAGTCCGCGTACCAGTCCGGCCAGTTCTCGTCGCGCGCACCGATCCGCTTCTCGTGCTCGCCATGCGCGGCTGCCGCGCGGCGGAGTGCGCCGGCAAGCTCGCGAGGCGACGTGAATGTCGTCTCGGTGGTATCGATGCGCCCGGGTAATCGCGCAGTGATCTCCTGGAACAGCCAGCCATTGCCATCGGGATCGCGGAACGAAGCAAAGGAGCGATAGCTCCGACGTTCCGGATCTGGACCGCTGAGCCGCAGCCGGCCGAACAGATAAGGCTCGTCCGGGCCGCTGTAGGCGCCGCCGCCATCATGGAAAATCTCGCTGACGTCGATGCCGCGGCTGAGCAGATCCGCCCGCGCTGCATCGAGATCGGAGACGATCAGATACAATCCCTGTACGGAACCAGGCGCCGCCCCCGTGACGTTCCTGCCAAAGATCACCGAGCATCCCGAGCCCGGCGGCGTGAATTGGATCACCCGGTAGTCGTCGCCGGAGGCATAATCGGCATCCAGCCGCCAGCCCAAGCGGGCGTAGAAAGCCTTGGCGCGATCGACGTCGGACACGGGGATCACGACAATTTCGAGCTTCAGATCGAGCCCGGGCGATTTCGACGGCGCGGCTTCGGCTTCGCGACGCATCTCACTGGCTGTCATGGTATGCTCCCTCGCCAGGTTTGAAATTCAGCCGGCCCAAGCCGGCTCTTGGCAGTGGCATCTTCTCGCGAACGGAGGACAATTGCCTGTTATGGCTTGTGAGAGCCCGTTAGCTGTTGCGAGCCGCCTTGAATGCGACGACGCGGCCCAAATGCCTGGAAATCCGGCGGGCTATTTGCTCTGGCGTCATCGCCGACCCTGATCTAAAATCCGAACCAATTCAGAGCGCTAGAAGAAAAAGACGCCATGACGACGCCGCCGGCGCGCAGCAAAGAGACGATTGCGTTTGGTCCCTTCGAGCTGATCCCCAGCGAAAGACTGCTGATGAGGAACGGTGAGCGCATCGAGCTCGGCGCCCGCGCCCATGACATTCTGGTGACATTGCTGTCCCATCCCAACGAGGTCATCAGCAAGAACGATCTGATGGCGCAAGTCTGGCCCGGCGTCGCCGTCGAAGAAGGCAGCTTGCGGTTCCATATTGCCGGTTTACGCAAGGCACTCGGCGACGGCAAAGACGGCGCCCGCTATATCTCGACATCTTCGGGACGTGGCTACAGCTTTGTCGCGCCGATCTCACGCACGAGCCCGCGGGAGGCGGCGCCCGCTCCGGCCGAACCGACCGAAGACTTTCATCACTACAATCTGCCCGGCCGGCTGAACGCGATGATCGATCGCGAGGAGGATCTCGAGCGGGTGTCGAACCAGCTCAGCGCGCATCGGCTGGTCACCATTGTCGGTTCCGGAGGCGTCGGCAAGACCACCGTTGCGGTGGCGATTGCACACCAGCTCCGCGCCGCTTTCAACGGGGCAGTGCTTTTTGTCGATCTGAGCATGCTGAGCGATCCGCGCCTGGTCGCGACCGGGATCGCCTCCATGCTGGGGCTGTCCGTCCAGAGCGAGGACGCGACGGCCGGTTTGATCGCCTATCTCAGGGACAAGCGGATTCTCCTGGTTCTCGACACCTGCGAACATCTCATCGAAGCCGTCGCAACCCTTGCAGCGATGGTTTTTGGCAATGCGCCGCTGGTTCATATTCTCGCAACCAGCCGCGAGACGCTTCAGGTCCAAGGGGAATACGTCTACCGGCTCGATCCGCTCGGCTATCCCCTCGACAATGGCGACCTTTCTGCCGATGTCGCACGCAATTTTCCGGCGATGCAGCTGTTCGTCGAACGCGCGATGGCAAGCGGCGCGCAACTGGCTCTCGATGATGCCGACGCGGCCATCGTCGCAAGCATTTGCCGAAAACTGGACGGCGTGGCGCTTGCCATCGAGCTCGCGGCGCGCCGCGTCGAGGTTTACGGCCTGAGCCAGACCGCGGCTCTGCTCGACCAGCGGCTTGCGCAATTGTGGACCGGATCACGCACCGCTCCGCCCCGTCAACGGACCCTCCAGGCAACCCTCGACTGGAGCTACGGCCTGCTGTCGGAACCCGAGCGCATCGTGCTGCGCAGGCTAGCCATCTTCGTCGGGAATTTCGCCCTTGATGCTGCACTGGCGGTCGCGACCGGCGACGGGCTGGACGAAGCGGCGGTGTTCGCAGCCATCGACAGCCTGGTCGCCAAATCCATGGTCACCACACGTTCGCTGGGGACCACGATGCGATATCGCCTGCTGGATACGACCCGCGCCTACGCGCGAGAAATGGGCGTGGATGAGCGCGAAACGGCTTCCGTCGCCATCCGCCATGCCCACCATTACCGCGAATGGCTGGAGAAGGCTGCCAGCGAATGGTCTGCCATGATGTCCGGGGCGGAGCGCGCACCCTATATCGACGGCATCAACAATGTTCGGGCTGCGCTGGACTGGTGCTTTGCACCTGGCGGCGATCTGCGCGTCGGCGTCGGGCTCGCCGCAGCCGCCGCGCCCGTGTTCCTGGCCATGTCGTTGCTGCCCGAGTGCCATTACTGGTCGGAGCGCGCCCTGCTGTCCGGCGAGGCGCATAGCACATCACAGCAAATGCACCTGCAAGCCGGGCTCGGCATCGCGTCCATGCACCTCCATGGCGAGAACGAGAACGCGCGTGCGGCCCTGGACTGCAGCCTTCAGATCGCAGAACGCGAGCGAGACGCCGCGAACGAAGCCGGTCTGCTCGGCATGCTGCACATGTTCCACTTCCGCAGCGGTGATTTCAACGTCGCGCTGTCCTTCGCCAGACGCTGCCGAGCCGTGGCGGACAACACCGGGGACGCGGCAGCAGTCGAATTGGCGCATTCCATTCTGGGCCGGTCACTCCTCATGCTAGGCGAGCTGAATGGAGCCCGCGCCGAACTCGAAGCGCTGTTTTCGAATTGGTCGCCGTCCCGGCGCAGCAGCACGATTTATCTAGTCCATGATCGTCACTTCCGCGCAGGGATCGCGCTTGCGCGAACGCTTTGGATGCAGGGCTATCCGGACCAGGCCGTCGCGCGCGCCCGGGAATTTGTTGAAGGCGCCCGGAAGAAGGACCATCCCGCATCGGTGACCGTTCTGCTTGCCTGGGCGGCATCGGTGTTGCTGTGGACGGGAGATCATCGCGGCGCCGAGGACTATATCGACGCCTCCATCGCCATCGCCGAATCCTACTCGCTCGGCCCGCTCGCTGCTGTCGGGCGCGCACGCAGGGCGCAACTGGCGATCCGGCGGGGACACTCACGGACCGCCATCGGCGAGCTTCGTGCGTCTCTGGCGGAGATTCACGCGGTCCGCTACGAGCTGATCACCACAGAGTTCAACATCTGCCTCGTGCAAGGGCTGATGACCAACGGAGAACTGGACGAGGCGACGGCCCTGTTGGACGATACGATCCGGCAGGTCAATGCCAAGGGCGATACCTGTTACATGCCCGAACTGCTGCGCGTGAAGGCCGGACTGCTCCGGGCGACGCCCGAGGGCGATCCCGATCGAGCCGAAGCTTGTCTGACGCAGTCGCTCGATCTCAGCCGCAGCCAGGGCGCGCTCGGCTGGGAGTTGCGCACGGCAACCGACCTCGCGGCGCTGTGGCTCGGAAAAGGACGCCGCCAGGCTGCAAACGAGGTGCTCCATCGCGCCTACGACCGGTTCACCGAAGGGTTCGACACCGCCGACCTTAGGGCCGCAGCCCGTCTCATGAAGGATTTGACATGACGACACCCGGCACGCCTGTGGTCAACCGCATCAAGGGCTTTCTGCGGATGATGCATCGCGCGAATGGCCGCGCCCGGCATCACTGAACCGCCATCGCCGGCGGCGAATGCAGCAGATCGCGGGCGACGCGAAGATCGGCCGTGTCAAACCCCTCTGTGAAGCGCGCCAGCGTTTGCTTCAGAACAGAGAGCGCCTGGTCCGAGCGGGCATGGCGCGCGCGGCTGATCGCGAGACGCAATTGCCAGGACAGCGCCGATTGCCGGTCCGCCAGCTCCGTCGCAGTTCGGAAATCCTCTTCGGCGCCTGGAACATCGCCGCACTGCCAGCGAAGCTCGCCCCGCACCCGCAGGACCTCCGGCATCTCCCAGCTATCGCCTTGGGCAGCAACGGCATCAATCCGCGCCTGCAGCGAGACCAACGCGCCTGCCGAGCGTCCCTGGGCTGCAAGTCCCTCGACCAGCGCGATCGCTGCCGCGCCACTGTAGAGCTCGAGACGATCGGCGAGCATGCGCGGCAATGCCGGCCGCAGCAGTTCGATGCCCTTGTCCACCTCGCCGCGCGCGACGCAGAGCTCTCCTTTCAGAGCGGTGGCGGCCGTGACGAACGGGCCGAAGCCGTGCTTGCGCGAATGGTCTTCCAGACGATCCGCAGCCTCCTCCAGCACCGTCAAATCCCCGATCCAGCGATAGACCCGCGCGGCGAAACACAGTCCGGCGCAATACATCGCAAGGTCCGGATTCGAGCCGATGTGCATCAGGCGGTTTGCCACCGCTACGGCCTGCTCCGGAAAGCCGAGCAGCCAGAGATTGGTGCACGACATGATGTGCGTGCCCCGGGGATAGGCGAAATGGTCCACTGGAAGGAACGGGATCGCCGCATCACCGGCCTCTCCGGCCTGCAGATTGTCGCGGGCGAGCCGCTGGTCGCCGCTCAGATGGTAGGCGACGCCAAGATAAGTCTGCGCGCGGGCGAGCGCAGCCGGATCACCGATTCCAATTGCGACCCGCTGCGCGAGCCGCGCCACCTCGAGCAGGCGTCGCCGCTCGCCGGTTCGCCGGTACAAGGCATGCAGACGGCTGAGGAGCCGAAACTGGTTCTGCGCATCGCCGGCCGCCTGCGCGAGCTCAAGCCCTTCCTTGAGCGCCGACTCGCATTGCTGACTGTTGCGTTCGGTGAACATCGCCGCATGTCCGAACGCCCACAGCAGCTCCACCTTGGCAGCATGATAATTGATGCCGTCGTCCAGCGTGTCGATGGCGCGCCCCGCCCAGAGACGGCATTCCTCCAGCAGATTGAGCTCGACGAAGAGGCGCGTGCATGCGGCGGCGAGAGGAATCCTGAGATCAGCGACGCCGGCATCGGCATAAACCCAGGCCAGCGCGGCGCGGGCATCGGGCAGCAGGTCGGCACGGCGGGTCCAGCCGCCGGGGCGCTGTCCGCCGGGTTCATAGCTCCGCGGTGTCAAGGCCTCCAGAACATAGCGCGCGTGGGCCAGATTCGCCGCAGGCGCGGCGCCCGACGCGGCGAGCTTTTCCGCCGCATAGGCCCGGGTCGTCTCCAGCAACCGAAACCGCGCCTGGCCGGCCTGCGGGCTGCTTGTAACCAGCGACTTTCCGACGAGTTGCTCGAGGTTATCAAGCACCATGTCAGGCGCGGCGAGATTGCGGGTCAGCGCGCGAGCCCCTTCGAGCGTGAAAGCGCCGGGAAATACGCTGAGATGTTCGAGCAGGCCACGTTCGGCTGGCGAGATGAGATCGTAGCTCCAGTCCAATGCGGCGCTCAAAGACTGGTGTCGGAGCGGCGCGGTGCGGCGCCCGCGCCAGGCAAGTCGGAGGCGGCCCTCGATCAGTTCGTCGATCTCGAGCAGGCTGTGCGCCGACAGCCGGCTTGCGACCAGCTCGATCGCCAGCGGCACCCCGTCGAGCCTGCGGCAGATACGCACCATCATCTCCGCATCACTGTCGCTGATCGGACCGCGATAGCCGGCCGCGACCGCACACTCCATGAACAGCCGCAGTGAGGAATATTTGGCGACGCTCGATCCATCTCGCAGGTCTTCCGGGGGGACCTCGAGCGGGGCCAGCTCGACCACAAATTCGCTTGTGACCTCCAGGGATTCCCGGCTCGTCGCCAGAATGGAAACCGCCGGCGCCTGGTGGTGGATCTGCTCGGCCAGCCGCGCCACCGCTTCGACGACATGCTCGCAATTGTCGAAGACCAGCAGCAGCTCGCGATCGCGCAAGGCTTCGAGCAGCCGCGGCGTGGGGTCTCCGACCGGTATGAGCAGTCCCAGAGCCGAGGCGACGGCGACGGCGACAAGATGGGCATCCTTGAGGCTGCCGAAGTCGAGAAATCGCGCGCCGTCCCTGAAATTGCCCGCAAGCTCATGGGTCAGCGCAACGGCAACCGTCGTCTTGCCGATACCCCCTGGCCCCCGAAGCGTGACGAACTGGCGCGCGGCCAGATGCTCGGCGATCGCCGCAACATCGGCATCGCGGCCGATCAGGCGGCCGGGTCTCGGTGGAATGTCCTGAACGGCCTGGCTCGGCGCCGCCGCGCGAGAGACGATCGGGTTTGTCGTCGATGCCTCGCGAACCACAGGGGCGACGAAGCAATAGCCTCTGCCGGGTACGTTCGCGACATAGGACTCGCCTCGCTTGCCGTCATCCAGGGCGCGTCGCAGTTGAGCGATGTGGAAACGGAGACTGCTCTCGTCGACGGTCAGGCCGGGCCAGGCCTTGGTCATCAGGTCGACCTTGCCGACGACTTCTCCGGGGCGACTGATGAGAAGGCAGAGCAGATCGAAGGCACGGCTGCCCAGCGAGGCAGGCTTGCCGTCTCGCAAGAGCAGTCGCGCGTTCGGAAGGAGGCGGAACGGTCCGAAGACAAACGCCTCCGCGGCCGTTTCGGCCGGACCAATCATCGGATTGCCGCTCGCCACAATCACCTCTCAACCTGCAAACCATATCGCCAAGCCGGCTACTGTTACCAGATCACCGGACGCAACGACACTGCGACTACCCGGCGGCCGTCCACTGCGCGACAGGCATCGCGATGGTCACGCGTGTCCCGCCGCGTCCCGCTTCGCCGCGGAGCCTAGCCCCGATGCTCCGCGCAAGACCATCCAGGATTCGGCTGCCCGTCCCTTGCAGCGGGCCGGTCGCGCCGATCCCGTTATCAGCGACCACACAGAACCAATGTCCCTCGCGCTTTGCGACCTCGACATGGATCAGTGCACCACTCCTGTTCGGAAAAGCATGCTTGGCTGCGTTGGTCACCAGCTCGGCCAGCATCAGCGCAAGCCGGTGACATTGTGTCGTCGGCAAGGTACCGCTTTCAATCGCGGCCTCGCAGCGAATGCCCGCCGGCTCCAGTATGGCTTCCGACAGAGCCTTGCACAGGCTTTCGAAGAATGGCGCGACCGAGAGCATCTGCAGGCCATCGTCGTTCGACAAAAGTTGATAGAGCCGACCAAAGGCGACAATGCGCCGTTCGAACCGGTCAACCGCGACCGACATGTCATGGGGTCCAGGCCGTGCAAATTCGCGGCGGACCGACGCTCCCAAAAGCGTCAGCGTATTCTTCATCCGGTGATGGGATTCACGCAGCACCATCTCCCAGTCGCTCGCCTCCTCGTTCAGATCGGCGACATGATGGGACTGCACGACCCTGTCGTTCGGCCAGGAACCGATATTGTAGGAACCGATATTGGGCATCTTAGCCTCCGCGCTGGAAGTCGGCCTCAATTTCCAGCGCATACTGCCGAAGATGGCGGATCTTCGCCCGTTAGACCTTGCAAGATTCTGTTATGATTGGTGGCGTTCGAACTTACTCGGCCACATGCGCCGCCGGGGCCGGCACGCCGCCGAGTTTTCAGAAACGCGTCTAACCTATTTGCATCCCAGCGGAAATTTTCCGGATGGAACCCGTCACAGGCGCGCGTCCCGTCGCGACGCGCCGATTTCGTTGCCTTTGGCCAGTTTACTGGCCGCTCCGTTCTGATAGACCAAAAAGCCAAATCATCTGGACTTCCCTATCGACGGGGCAACGGCGTGCCAGACAATAACAACCAGGATTCGCTGATTTCATTCGGGTCGTTTCGACTATTTCCAAAGTCGCGGCTGCTCGAGAAGGACGGTACTCCGCTTCACGTCGGCGGCCGCGCACTTGATATTCTCATCGTCCTCGCAGAGCGCGCCGGCGAAGTCGTCGACAAGAGAGAACTGGTCAAGCGGGTCTGGGCGGACGTCAACGTGGACGAGGGCAGCCTTCGATTCCACGTCACGGCCCTGCGCAAGGTGCTGGGCGATGGTGGTGACGGCGCCCGTTACGTCGTCAACGTGCCCGGACGCGGCTACTGCTTTGCGGCCCCGCTCGCGCGCCCTGCATCGGACAGCCGAGCTGCGGTCCATGCCGGGTCGCCCCGCGCCCTTCCCGCTCCGCTGTCGAAGATGATCGGGCGGGACGACGCCGTCGAGAAGATCGCGGCCGAACTCTCCCTGCATCGCTTCGTGACGGTCGTGGGGCCCGGCGGCATCGGCAAGACCTCGGTTGCGCTTGCGGTCGCGCATCGCGAGCTTCCGGCCTTCAGCGGCCAGGTCTCCTTTGTCGATTTCGGCGCGCTGATGGACGCGCAGCTTGTTGCCGAGACCATTGCCGCGGCACTCGGCCTGACCGTCAGCTCCGAGGACCCGATACCGGGGCTGCTGACTTTCCTGCGCAGCCGGCCGATGCTGCTCGTCTTCGACAGTTGCGAGCACATACTCGATGCGCTGGCGCCGCTCTGCGAGCGCATCATCCGCGAGGCACCCGGGCTGCATGTTCTCGCCACCAGCCGCGAGTCCTTCCGCACCGAGGGCGAGCGCGTCTACCGGCTGTTTCCGCTGGATTGTCCGCCCCAGCGCGACGGACTGGGCTTGAGCGAGATCCTCGCCTATCCCGCGACCCGGCTCTTCGTCGAACGGATTGCCGAAAGCGTCGGCGAATTCCAGCTGAGCGAGGAAGAGGCTCCTCTCGTAGCCGAGATATGCCGGCGCCTGGACGGGATTGCGCTCGCAATCGAGCTCGCCGCCGGACGGGTCAATGCCTACGGAGTCGCCGGCACCGCCTCGCTGCTCGACAGCCGGTTCTCGCTATTGTGGCGCGGGCGCCGCACTGCGATTCCGCGGCACCAGACGCTCAGCGCAGCGCTCGGCTGGAGCTACGACCTGCTACCCGCCGTCGAAAGCGCGACCTTGCGCGGATTATCGGTGTTCGTCGGACCCTTCACACTGGAAGCGGCCCTTGCCGTCGCGTCCGCGCAGGGGATCAGCGAGCCCGATGCCGTCGAGGCGATATCGAACCTGCTGTCAAAATCGCTGATTGCGACGTCGCCCGCGGAGCGCCGGCTGAGATATCGGCTGCTCGACACCACCCGCGCCTTTGTCGCCGACAAGCTCGTGGAAAGCGGGGAAGCCGCTCGGGTCGCGCGCGCCCATGCCGCGTATTTTCGCGACTTCCTGCAGGACATTTCCTTGAAGTCGAACGGCCTGCAAAATGCGGGCGGCTTCCTGCCCTATGCCGACCACCTGCCCAATGTGCGCGCTGCACTCAACTGGAGCTTCGCCGACGGTGGAGACCGCGGCATCGCCGTGGATCTGGCGGCCTCGGCAGCCCAGTTCTTCCTCGAGCTCACCTTGTTGACCGAATGCTACCGCTGGACACAGCAGGCGCTGACCTCACCCGGCGCAAGCGCGCTCGACCGCCGTCAGGAAATGACCTTGCAAGCCGCGCTCGGCGTCTCCGTGATGTTCACGCAGGGCAATACCGAAGCGGTCCGGTCGGCGTTCACGCGCAGCCTGCATCTTGCCCAGGAGCTCGACGACCTGCACTGGCAGCTCTGGCTGTTGCGCGGCCTGCATATCTATCTGACCCGGGTCGGCGACTTCCGCGGTGCGCTCGGCACCGGAGAACAGGGCGAAAGCGTCGCCCGGAAGCTGAATGATCCGACCAGCACGCTCAATGTCGAATGGATGCTGGGCGTGGCGCATCACCTGATCGGCAATCAGGACAAGGCAGTCCAGTTCTGCGACAGCGCGATGGTGCAAAATCCCGGTTCGCAGCGGCTCAATATCGGCCATCTCGGCTATGACGACCGAATCGTCGCCCTGGTTGCACTCGCACGCGGCCTCTGGCTCACCGGCCGGCCCGACCGTGCGATCGAGGCGGCCAGATACACCGTTCGCGAAGCCGAGCAGCTCGAACAGCCCCTCACCCTCGGCATTGCCTTGATCTGGACCATCTACGTCTTCCTCTGGGTGGGCGACTGGGCCAATGCCGAAAGCATGATCGAAAGGCTGATTGATCATGCCGGAAGGCACTTTCTCGGGCCCTATCACGCCGTCGGCATCGGGCAGAAAGGCGAGCTCCTGCTGCGCCGCGGAGACGTGGAGGGCGGCATCGAACACCTCCGCCGCAGCCAGGCCGCGCTCTACGCCGCGCGCCATCGGATCATGACGACGGTGTTCGCCACGACGCTGGCCGAGGGGCTCATCTTGCAGAACCGGATCGAGGACGCGTTGGGCATGATCGAGGCTGCCATCGCCCAGATCGGCGACCATGGCGAGTCCTTCGACATGCCCGAGATGCTCCGGGTCAAGGGCGACATCCTGGCGCGCGCCGGCCACCCTACCGAGGCCGAAGGCTATCTTCAGAAATCGCTGGCGCTGGCTCGCAAGCAATGTGCGCTTGGCTGGGAATTGCGCGGTGCGGTCAGCCTGGGTCGCTTGTGGCAAGGGACCGGCCGCACCGGCGATGCCCGGAAGCTGGTTTCGCCGCTTCTGGCGCGCTACCAGGAAGGTCTTGCGACGCGTGACCTGGCTACCGCGAGACAATTTTTGGGCGCGTTGAATTAGGCTTTGTCTTCAACGCGATATCGCCGGGCGACGCTCTCGCAACTCCTAACAACTTCTAACACGCCAAGCCGCGGATCCCTCGTCATGGTGGCAGGACATGACGGTGGACGCGGCGAGACATGGCACTTCTGGACGATGCAATTGACGCCGGCGGCGGTATGTCCCGCTGGAACAGCTTGAGCCGGTTCACGCTGCATCTCTCCATCGGAGGCACGCTGTTCGCGGACGCCGGACATGCCGGTCATCTCAAGGAGGTGATCGCGGAGGGTTCGACGCGGACGCAGTCGGTCCGCTTCACCGGCATCGCAGGCGGCGACAAGTGCGGCGCTTTCCGGCCGGATGCGATCACGATCGAAAGCCTCGACGGCCAGGTCCTGCGCAGCTGGCACCACCCGAGCCTGCCCTTTCCCGACAACGGGACGCATCCGCTCGCGGACGAGCTCCATCTCGTGTTCTTCTGCGGTGTCGCGATCTGGACTTATCTGACGACGCCTTTTCTTCTCGCCCGGCCGGATGTCTCGGTGCAGGAGCTCGTGCCCTGGCGGGAGAACGACGAAATTTGGCGACGGCTCCGCGTGCAATTTCCGCCCGGCCTCGTCACGCTCGCCGCGGAGCAGACCCTGTATTTCGACCAGCAGGCTCTGCAGCGCAGAAGCGATCACGATCTGCTGGGAACGAAAGTCGCACATTATTCCTGGGCGCATCAGCCGTTCGGCGGCATCGTGGTTCCGACGCTTCGACGCTCGCAACTGTTGCAGTCCGACGGAACCGTTTCCGGAAGACCGGTCCTGATCGACGTCGAGATCTTCGACGCTTCATTCGAATAGCGAGGCCGTCGCGCGCGGCCGATCAGGCTCGCAACGTCTAACAATACATAACGAGCTAACAGCCCGGCCCGGGTGCACAGTCGCGTCACGAGCAGCGAACTCGGGATGCGGGCTCGATCGAGGCCGCGCCTACAGATCTCTACGACGAGGCGTCCGTCGCGAACACAAACACGGGAGACGATCATGAAAGTGCTGATGGTTATCACTTCGCACGACCAGCTCGGCAATACCGGCCGCAAGACCGGCTTCTGGCTCGAAGAGCTTGCCGCGCCCTACTTCGTATTCAAGGATTCCGGGGCCGAGATCACGCTCGCATCACCGAAGGGCGGCCGGCCGCCGCTCGACCCCAAGAGCAACGAACCCGAATTCCGCACCGATCTGACCGTTCGCTTCGAGAAGGATACGGCCGCCGAAGCCCAACTGAACAAGACCCTTCGTCTCGACAGCGTCAGGCAGGAGGATTTCGACACGCTGTTCTATCCGGGCGGGCATGGTCCGATGTGGGACCTCGCCGAAGACAGGGATTCCGTCAAGCTGATCGAGTCCTTCATTGCCGCCGGCAAGCCGATCGGCATCGTCTGCCATTCCACCGGCGCGCTGCATCACGTCAAGACGCCCGAAGGCAAGCTGCTGGTCGAGGGCAAGGAGGTGACCGGCTTCACCAATGGCGAGGAGGAAGAGGTCGGTCTCACCAAGATCGTGCCTTTCCTGGTCGAAGACGAGATGCTCAAGCTCGGGGCGACCTTCTCCAAGAAGGCCAACTGGATGCCTCACGTGGTCAGCGACGGCCTCTTGATCACCGGACAAAATCCCCACTCCTCCGGTCCAGCGGCGAAGACGCTGCTGGCTGCCGTGAAGCAGAAGGCGAGGCCCGCCGCGACGGCGCGGGCTTCGTGATCTTCCCGAACAAGACCGACGCCTGGAGGCCTCCATGAACGCAAAGGCAGACAAGCCGCAGATCCGGCTCACCCGCCCGTCGGCGGCCCATTGCCGCGTCACGTTCGACAATCCGCCCTTGAACGTGATGGGCCCGCAATTCGTGCGCGAACTCGGAGAGATCATCACGGACGTGGAGGCAGACAAGGAAATCAAGGTTCTCGTCTTCGACAGCGCCGTCGAGGGATTCTTCCTGAACCACAGTGATTTCCTTGCCAACCTCAAGGACCTGACCAGCCTGCCGCAAGGACCGACAGGACTGGAAGCCTGGCCGGACATCCTCGTTCGCATCACGCGCATGCCCGTCGTGTCGATCGCCCTGATCCGCGGGCGGGCCACCGGCAACGGAAGCGAGATTGCACTCGCCTGCGACATGAGTTTTGCGAGCCGCGAGAAGACACGCCTGTCGCAATGGGAGGTGGGCGTCGGCCTGGTCGCCGGCGGAGGACCCATGGCGCGCCTGCCCCGGCTGATGGGCCGGCAGCGTGCTTTGGAAGTGCTGCTGAGCTCCGACGACATCGGCGGCGATCTCGCGGAAACCTATGGCTATGTGAACAGAGCACTGCCGGACGACGAGCTCGACGGCTTCGTCGATGAGCTCGCGGCTCGCATCGCATCGTTCGACAAATGGGCGATCGCAAACACCAAGCGCCTCGTGAATGCCGCCAGCCTGCCATCGGACGTGGAGATCGCCGCCGGCTGGGACACTTGCATGAACTCGATCGGCCGGCCGGCTGCCGAGAGCAGTCTCAAGGCCCTGTTCGAGCGCGGCTTCCATCGTCCCGGAGAGGCGGAAGATCGCCTCGGGTCCTACCTGGGGCGCCTCAATCGGTGACCCAGAACCAGAATCGAAAGAGAGCTTGGAAAGGACAATGATCATGGATTTGCTCGCATTCGCAAAGACGATCGCGGATCGCATCGAACGACAGTCGGCACGAGCCCAGGTGCCGGTCGCGGTTTGTCTGATCGACATTCACGGCAACCTCATTCTCAAGCACCGCATGAACGGCGCGCCGACCTTCTCCATCGAATTGTCGGAGCGAAAGGCCTACACCTCGGCGCTGGTCGGACTGCGAACTGCCGAGCTCTCGCCGCTGGTTCAGCCCGGACAGCCGCTGTTCCCTTTGATGGGGGTGTCGCAGGGCAGGTTCTGCTCGATGGGCGGCGGAGCGCCGCTGAGACACGAAGGACAACTGGTCGCGGGCGTCGGCATCAGCGGCGGCACTGTCGAGCAGGACGTCGACATCCTTGAATCTGCGCTCCGCGAGGTCGCCGGCGCCAACCCGCTCGACATGAAGCTCGAGGTCGTCGTCCTTCCGGTCTCCGACATCGATCGCGCCAAACGCTTCTATGCCGACCTGGGCTGGCGGCTCGACATCGATTACGCCGCGGGTAGCGATTATCGCGTGATCCAGTTCACCCCGCCCGGCTCCGAATGCTCGATCATCTTCGGCAATAAAATCACCACAGCCGCGCCCGGCTCGGTGCAAGGGCTTCACCTGATCGTGCCAGACCTTCAGGCGGCCTGCGACGGGCTGCTTCGCCGCGGTATAGCCGTCGGCGAGCCGTTCCACGACGCCGGCGGCATCTTCCACCATGCGGCCGGGCAGAGCCTTCTCAAAGGTCCCAATCCGCAGCGTAAGAGCTACGCGTCATACGCCTCGTTCAGCGATCCCGACGGCAACGGCTGGGTGCTGCAGGAGGTCACCGCGCGACTGACGGGCCACATCGAAGATGGCGACGAGAGCTTCACCCCGGAACTGACCGACGTGGTTCGTCGCGCAGAGGCTGCGGCACGCGGCCGCGATGGACGAGACAATCGGGCGACCCCGCCGAGCCCAAGTTCCGCAACCGCCAGGGCTGTTGTCGCTGCCGATGCCTGACCCAGTCCGCTCATGGCGCGGAATCGCGCCCTCGGCAATACGCACGGGAGTGATGAGATGAACTCGACAGCCGAACTCGCCCTTTCATCCGCACTTGCCGCTACCGCCGTCCCGGCAAGCGCGCAGGGTTTGCAATCGAGCCGTCGCTCGGTCACATACCATGCGATCGAGATCCAAGGCCTCAGCATCTTCTACCGCGAGGCCGGGCCGGCCGATGCTCCGGCAGTACTGCTGCTGCACGGCTTCCCCTCGTCGTCGCGAATGTGGGAGCCTCTGCTGCCGCTGCTTGCCGACAAATATCATCTCATTGCTCCCGATTACCCAGGATTCGGCAACAGCAGCGCGCCCTCACCGTCCGAGTTCAACTACACCTTCGACACCATCGCCGGCATAATCGGCGAGCTCACGACAAGTCTCGGCCTCCGGGACTACGTGCTGCTCATGCAGGACTATGGCGGCCCCGTGGGATTCCGGATGGCGCTGTCCCATCCCGAGCGCGTCCGCGCGATCATCATCCAGAATGCGGTGTCGCATGAACAGGGCCTGAGCCCGCTCTGGAGCGCCCGGCGGAGATACTGGGCGAACCCGGTTCACGAGCTCGAGGCATTGAAGGCCAACTTCACCTCGTTGGAGGCGACGCGCCAGCGGCACGTCGGCGCGAGCCCATGCCCCGAGCGTTACGATCCGGACAGCTGGAACGACGAATATGCATTCCTGACACGTCCCGGCCAGGGGGAGATCCAGACCACACTGTTTCTGGATTATCGGACCAACGTGGCGTCCTATCCGATATGGCATCACTGGCTGAGGACCACGCAGCCCCCGACCCTCGTGGTCTGGGGACGTTACGACCCATCTTTCACGATCGCCGGCGCCACCGCCTATCGCGACGATGTTCCCGACGCCGAGGTTCACATCCTTGATGCGGGCCACTTCGCCCTCGATGAGGCAACCGACGAGATCGCGCTGCTCGTGCGCAGGTTTCTCGAACGCCTCGACGACCGCAAGCGATGACTGGGAATGAAGACCAGGGACGCGATGGCATTAGCCTAAGGCAACACCGACCGGGAGACACAAATGTCCGACACCATCAACGGTGAACGTCGCCGCTTCTTCGGCAGTGCCGTCATGACACTCGCGGCCGCCCGGCTTTCGCTGCGCGCAGCGGAGGCGGCCGAGCCGGCGAAGCCGCAGGCTTCAGGCGCACCCGTCCTCAAGCCGGGAACGGCCGCGTCCTACGCGCCGCTGAAGGCTGTCAACGCCGGACTCCTCAACATCGGCTATGCCGCGGCCGGTCCTGCCGACGGCCAGCCGGTGATCCTGTTGCATGGCTGGCCCTATGACATCTACAGCTTCGTCGACGTTGCTCCCCTCCTCGCGTCGGCCGGCTATCGCGTGATCGTACCCTATCTGCGCGGCTATGGCACCACGCGCTTCCTGTCCGACGCGACGTTCCGGAACGGCCAGCCATCAGCGATCGCGACCGACATCATCGCCCTGATGGACGCGCTGAAGATCGAGAAAGCCACGATCGGCGGGTTCGATTGGGGCGCGCGGACGGCAAACATCATTGCAGCATTGTGGCCGGAGCGCTGCAAGGCGATGGTCTCGGTCAGCGGCTATCTGATCGGCAGCCAGCAGGCGGGCAGGATGCCGCTGCCGCCGAAAGCCGAGCTACAATGGTGGTACCAGTTCTATTTCACGACCGAGCGAGGCCGCGAAGGCTACGACAAATACCGTCGCGACTTTGCCAAGCTGATCTGGCAGCTCGCCTCGCCGCAGTGGCAGTTCGACGACGCCACCTTCCAGCGCAGTGCCGCGGCCTTCGACAATCCGGATCACGTCGCGATCGTCGTCCACAATTACCGTTGGCGGCTCGGCCTCGCCGAAGGCGAGGCGAGATATGACGATCTCGAAAACCGGCTGGCGCGAAGCCCCGTCATCGCGGTGCCCACGATCACCCTGGAAGGCGATGCCAACGGCGCCCCGCATCCGGAGCCCGCCGCCTACGCCAGGATGTTTTCGGGCCGATATGCGCACCGGACCGTCAGCGGCGGCATTGGACACAATTTGCCGCAGGAAGCGCCGAAGGCATTCGCCGACGCGATCATCGATGCGGCCACGGAAACATAGCAAATGAAACATGCCCAAAGCTCCCGGCGTCGTAGCGCTCCTCGTCATCGCGCTGCCACGCGATGCGCGAAGGTCGCGACATCGGACGGCACGTCATGGAGCCGGCCGAATGAGACCATTCACAACACCGTGTTGATCCGGAAAACGTTCTCTTCCGGATCGAGCAATACCGATTGATACCAGTTGTAATAGGTCTGGTAAGGCTCCTTGATCAGCCGGGCACCACGGCTGACCGCGATCGGCGTCAGACGATCGACCTCTTCGATGGACGCGACATCGAAATTGAGGAGAAACTTCGCGCCGGTCGGATTGGCGTAGTCGGCAAGTTTCAGCAGCCCATATGCATCTTGGGCGTTGAAGCCGAGATTGCTCTTGCCGGTGCTGAGCCCGACGAAGATCGGCGACCGGATTTCGGCGATCTCCTCGAATCCGAAGACCTCCCGGTAAAAGCCGGACAGCGCGACGATGTCCCGGGCGAATATGTTTACATATGAGAGCATCTGGATTCCTTTGTGGGGCCTGCGGGGCTGAAGCGTGATCCGGAACGGTGGAAACCGATTTCCCCAGAGATCATGCTCCATGGGAAAAAATGAGAGCGTGATCGGATTCCATCGCATCGGATCATGCTCCAGGCGGCGGTGCGCTCGAACACCGCTGCCCCTGTGGTTCGTATGGTCGGCACCTCCGCGTTCAGGCGGCCTTGTCGCCGCCGCCGAATGTCGTTTGCTTGACGAACTTGCTCCTCAAGTGGTCGCCGGACGTGATCGGCTGGTATTTCGCCGGATGCGTGGCACCGGTGCAGCTCGGCAGGCATTCGATGACCGCGTCGTAGTTCGGCTGATGGAAGAATACGATCGACAGCCTGTCCTTGTTGTCTTCGGACTCGAGCGGCGGATTGACGACCCGGTGAACCGTCGACGACCATTGGTCGTTGGTCCACTGCTGCATCAGGTCGCCGATATTGACGATGAAGGTGCCCTCGACGACGGGGACGTTGACCCATTCGCCGGCCTTGTTCCTGACTTGCAGGCCGCCATCCATCAGTTCCTTGCGCAGGATCGTCATGCTGCCGTAGTCGGAGTGGGCGCCGGCGCGCAATTGGCCGGGCAGCGGCGCGCTGGTCTGCTTCGGATAGCGAAGCACGCGCATCATCGAGATGTTGCGGTCGATGGTCTTGTCGAAGTAGGTCTCCTCAAGATCGAGCGCGAGCGCGAAGATTCGCATCATGTCGGTCGCGAGCGCGTCGACTGCGCGGAAATAATCCTCCCATATCGGCTTCAACTCGGGCGGCCGCGATGGCCAGACGTTCGGCGCGAAATGCGGGCCGGCGGCCTCGCTGGTGAAATAGGGATCGTTCGGCGGCACGTCGGGCGGGCCGATCGACAGCGACTCCTTGATGTCGGGAGGCGTCGGCTCGTCGAGGCTGTAGGACAGCCCTTCACCGCCCACGGCGCTGTAGCCGCGGACCTGGTCCGGTGCAGGCCGGTCTGCCTTCACCTTCTCTCCGTGCGGCAGCGAGAAGAACGCCGCCGACACGTCGTAGGTCTTGCGGATGAGATCCTCGGAAATCCCGTGTCCGGAGATGACGAGGAAGCCGATGTCGCGGCATGCCTGGCCGACCTGCTCCGCGACCTGTTTCTTTCCTTCGGGCGTTCCTTGCCGATATGGCGTCAGATCGATGACAGGCACGTGAAGCAGCGTCATTGGTATCTCCCTTTCGATATGATCAACGTGGAGGCGCGCGAGGCCGCGTTGGATCCGCCGGCAGAAACGTCGTGATGTGCACGCGTGAAAGAGCGGCAGCTGTGCCGATGCGCGCGTGAATCGACAGGCATCTCAGCGTTCCTCGCGAACATGAGGTTGTCCGAGCGCGCCGGGCCCCTGGCTGCCGCTGCGGTCCTTGGCCCCGACCCAGATCATCACCGCGATGGTCGCAAGGTAGGGCGTCATCAGCATCAGATATTGCGGCACTTGGATGCCGACGGCCGCGATGTGCGGGATCAGCGCCTCGATGCAACCGAACAGCAGCGCGCCGGCCAGCGCCGGCCATGGCGCCCAGCGCGCGAACACGACCAGCGCAACCGCGATCCAGCCGCGGCCGCCGGTCATGCCGGTGACCCAGAGCTTGACGCCGACCACCGAGATGTAGCCCCCGGCCAGTCCGATCAGCGAGGACCCGGCAACGATGGCGAGCAGACGGTGCAGCGCGACGCTGACGCCGGCCGTATCCGCCGCGCCCGGGTTCTCGCCGACGGCGCGGATGCGCATGCCGAGCATGGTCCTGAACAGCAGGACGTTGACCGCGACGAAGATCAGGATGGTGAGATAGACCACCGGGTCCTGCATGAAGAGAATCCGGCCGATGCCGGGGATTTCCGACAGCGGACGGATGTTGAGCGGTGCGAGGCCGGTCAGTTGCTTGTTCTGCCATTTGGCGAGCGTGCCGATCAGGCCGGTAAAACCCTGGCAGAAGAACACGATCGACAAACCCGCGATCACTTGATTGATGCGCAACACCACGACCAGCGCGGCAAACAACAGCGACATCACACTCGCGGCAATCATGGCTGCGATGAGGGCGATGGCCGGATGGCCGCCGAGCATGAGGCTGGTCCCGGCCCCCGCGAGCGCACCGACCAGCATCAGGCCTTCTGCCGTCAGGTTCAGGACGCCGGAGCGCTCAGCAATGATCAGCCCGAGCGCGGCGAGCGCATAGGGCATCGCGTTGACGGGGACATTGGCCAGCCAGTTGATCAGGAAGTCGATCACATCGAGACTTTCAGCGAATCCAGCGGATGCGGTGGCGGATCAGGAACTCGGAAGAGGCGACCGCCATGACGATGATCGCCTCGATCATCTGCACCATGGCGAAAGGGATCTGATAGAACACTTGCAGCGTCTGGCCGGTGATGAACAGCACCGCAATCAGGAAGCCGACGAGGGCGACCACGATCGGATCGTTGCGTGAGAGGAACGCGATCAGCACTCCGGAAAATACATAGCCGTTGGCAAAGGACTGGGTCAGCCGGCCTTCCTGGCTTGCTACATTGACGAAGCCCGCAAGCCCGCTGCAGGCCCCGGACGCCGCGATGATCCAGATCGTCAGCGACCGCACGGGGACGCCGACGATTTGCGCCATGCGCGGATTGGCGCTGATGAAGCGGGTGTAGAAGCCGATCCGGCTGAGATGCACGAGCCAGGCCGCCAGCAGCACGCCGCCGACCGCGATCAGAAGTCCGCTGTTGACGCCGAGCCCGACGTCGGTCAGCCGCTCGAAGGGGCGGAACGGCGAGGACTGCGGGAATGCCGTCTTGGAATCCTGCCAGGCGCCATACAGCAGGTGAAACAGGAAATACATCGCCACGTAGTTGAGGAGCAGCGTCGCGATGATCTCGTTGACGCGAAACCGCAACTTCAGCAGCGCGACCAGGAGCACCCAGAGCGCGCCGCCCAGCGCCGCCGCACACCCCATCAGCAACAGCCGCGTGGCAGGCGGTCCGACCTCGTAGATCGAGACGGCGGCGGCGAAGATGCCGCCGAACACCATCTGGCCTTCGATACCGAGATTCCAGAACCCGATGCGAAAGGCGAGACTTGCCCCCAGCCCGACCAGGACCAGCGGCGCGGCCTGGATCAGCACGCCGCGCAGGTTCTCCACCGTGATCACCCCGGCAAGCTCGCTTGCGAGCGTGAGCGGCGGAACGCCGGCGGCTGCCAGGATTGCAACCGAGAGTGCGAGCCCGACGAGCAGCGATGTGCCGACGAAGACCGCCTGCTTCCACGGCGCCAGATCCTGGCGCATGTCGAGCGTGAGGCGTCCGAGGCGGCGGGATGTGGCGGGGGACCTCGTCACCTTCAGCCGCGCCGATCCGGGCGATAAATCATGCATGGTCCACCATGGCGCGGCCGATGGCCTGGCGATCCGCGGGGCGTTTGAACTCCGCGACGATCTTGCCGCGGGTCATGACGGCGATGCGATCCGACAGATTGAGAATTTCGTCGAGGTCCTCGCTGATGAGGACGATGGCGGCGCCGCGCTCGCGCGCCGCGACCAGCCGCTGATGCACGGCTGCGGACGCGCGCGCGTCGAGCCCGCGGCTCGGGCTGTGCGCGATCACGACGTCGGGCGTGCGGTTGAACTCCCGCGCGATGACGAGTTTCTGCGCGTTGCCGCCGGAGAGCAGCGAAGCCTTTTGCCTGACGCTGCGAACGCCCTGTACGTCGTAGTCCTTCACCGCGGCGATGGCGTCGCGGCGCATGGCTGCGCGATCGAGCTTGACCACGTTGCCGTAGCGCCCGCTTCGTATCTGTGACACGGCGAGGTTGTCGGCGATCGGCAGGCTGCCCGCCAACGCATAAGCATAACGGTCCGCGGGGATCGCCGCGATCGCGGCCTCGCGCCGCTTCGCCGGCCCGGCGCGGCTGATGTCACCGATGCCGTCGAGCCAGATCTCGCCGGAGGAAGGCTCGATCGCGCCGATCAAGGCTTCGGCGAGTTCGGCCTGGCCGTTGCCGCTGACGCCCGCGACACCGTAGATCTCGCCGGCGCGGACGAAAAAGCTGGTGTTGTCGAGCATGGTGCGCCCGTCGCCGCGGATGTAAGTCAGCGCGCCGACATTGAGCCGGGTCGGGCCGCCCTGGTGCGGCGTGCGCTCCGGCAGGGCCATCGTCTTGCCGACAGTAAGCTCAGTCAGTTCTTCCGCGCTCGATTGCTGCGGGTTCAGCGTCGCCACGGTGCGGCCGCCTCGCATGATCGTCACTCGGTCGGCATAGCGCTTCACCTCGTGGAGCTTGTGCGTGACCAGCACGACCGCGGTGCCGGCATTCGCCAGCCGCCGCACGATCTCGAGCAGGCCGGTCGCCTCCCCGTCGGTCAACACCGCGGTCGGCTCGTCCAGAACGAGAATTCTGGCACCGCCCACCAGGGCCTTGACGATCTCGACCTGCTGCTGCTCGGCGACCGTCATGCTGTCGACACGGCGATCCGGATCGATGGAGAATTTCAGAGCCTCGACCTGCCGGACGATCTCTGTCCGGATCTCCTTCAATCCGGACGCGAAGTGCGGCCGCGGATTGGCCAGAAGCACGTTTTCCGCGGCCGTGAACGGCTTCACCAGCTTGAAATGCTGGTGCACCATGCCGATGCCGTGCTGGCGGGCCGCGGCCGGCCCGCTCAGCGTAATTGCAACGCCATCGATGGACATCGTCCCGGAATCCGGCGCGTAGAGACCGGCCGCGACATTCATCAGAGATGATTTGCCGGCGCCGTTCTCGCCCAGCAGGGCGTGCACCTCGCCGTGCGAGGCCTCGAAGGACGCGCCATCGAGGGCCAGGGCACCGTCGAACGATTTCCGGATGCCTTCGAGCTGCAGGGCCGACGTCATCGCGGGTTGCCGCCCGGCTATTTCTGCGTGATGACGCCTGGAACGTACCAATCCATTTTCCAGAAGCCTCCATCGTCGAGCGATTTGCCTTCCGCGACACGCTCGGTGCCCGCAATGTCCTTGATCGGTCCCGTGAAGATCTGCTTGCCGGCGATGATGGCGTCGCGCTCGGCCATGACCTTGTCGACGACCTCCTTCGGCACGGCGGTGTTGCAGCAGGCGATGTCCGTGCCGCCGTCCTTGATGCCGACGAAGGCGCCATAGGGATTGGGCTCCCAATTGCCGGCCGCGATCTTCTTGAGCTCGGGCGCGAGGAATTTGTCCCACGTCCATGCGGACGAGCACAGGGTCGCCTTTGGCGCAAATTCGCGCAGGTCGCGGTGATGGCCGGTGCCGTAGATACCGCGCTCCTGCGCGACGATCTGCGGCGTCGGCGTGTCGACGTGCTGCCCGATGACGTCGATGCCTTGATCGGCCATGGCCTGCGCGGCGGCGCGCTCCTTGACGGGATCGTTCCAGGCGCCGGTGAAGATGACGGTGAGCGTCGCCTTCGGATTCATCTTCTGGGCGCCCATCTCGTACGCGTTGATGGTCCAGTTCACGGGGCCGATGGGATGCGCGGCGACGAAGCCGAGCTTTCCGGTCTTGGACATTGCGCCCGCGACCATGCCGCACAGGTACTGGCTCTCATATGTCCGTCCGTAGAAGGACTCGAGATTCGGTCCGTTGGTGGTACCCGAAGCGTTGAGGAACGCCACCTTCGGATATTTCTGCGACAGCTCCTTGAAGGTGTCGGAATAGCCGAACGCCGTGCCGATGATCACGTTGTAGCCGCGTTGAATGAAGCGCTCGGCCGCGGGAGTGATCTGGCCCGCCACTTCGGGCACGTTCTCGACGAAGGGAATCTGCTGGTCGAGCGCCTTTTCGATCTTCGGACGGGCCTCGTCGAAGGCCTGGGTCCAGCCGCCGTCCGTCTTGTCGGCGAAGTACAGGAACGCAATTTTCGGCGCAGCCGGGAGAGTAAAGCCCGCCGCATAGGCGATTGCAGTGCTGCCGGTCAGGGCGGCCACGAGTACAGGGATCAATTTCCAGCGCATCACGCAAATCCTCTAGCTGAGCGAGAGTTCTTTTGGCCGCCCGGCACGGTCCTTCGAGAATCTTCGCATTGTGGGAAAAAAAGGCACGCCAATAGTTTAATCACCGTCGAGCCATTCGATGGGCAACCCTCCTTCATCGTGTGCCGCATGATCCATGCTGGACGCCTGCGGGAATCTGGAGCGATCGGCCTGTGCTGCACGCCATTGCGGTTCGTGTTGCTGATCTATTGCCTATAGCCAGGACGGCGGATGGGGAGCGCGGATTGATCGATTCATCGCCGCGCGAGACCGCCGTCGCGCAATCTCGCGCGCGGTGACCGGTCGCACGGCCTGGATATTGCTTGCGCTCGATCGGAAAGGTCATCGGGCACGCGTGCGAGCGCCGCATCCAGGCGGACCGCTTGGGGGGAAGGAGGACGTCATGAAAGCTTATGTATATGGGGTGAGGCGCGAGCTGCCGGACGGCTTCGACGATTTTACCCAGGCGTCCGGCGCCGCGATCATCTCCGTCGACATGCATCAGGGCCATTTGGCCGACACGCCGGATTGCCCCTGTCCGGCGCCGCGCGCGAGGGAGATCGTCGCGCCCGTCAATGCGTTTCACGCAGCGGCGCGCCAGCTCGGCGTGCCGGTGATCCACGTCAAGTCGGTGCTGCGCAAGGGAGGCGTCGACGACATCGCCGGCATTCCGTCCGCCTGGCGACGGACTTTTCCGCTTCACGTCGGGCCGATCCCGAACTCCGACGCGCATGCCATCGAGGGCTCGCGATGGACCGAATTCGTGACGGACGTCGCGCCGCAGGATCTGGTCGTAGCCGGCAAGAAGCGCCTGTCGCCGTTCTTTGCGACCGACCTCGACTTCCTGCTGCGGCAAATGAACGTCCGCACCGTCATCCTCAACGGCGGCATGACCGACTGCTGCATTCTCAACGCAGCCTTCGACGCCAGCAATCTCAGCTACCGGGTGGTGGTGCTGCGCGATCTCGTGCGCGGCACCAACGAGGAGATGGAAGACGCGGCATTGCGGATGGTGTCGCTGCATCTCGGCATCGTCACCGATGCCGCCGACCTGCTGGCGGAATGGCGCGCGCGCTGAACGGCACGTGGGCGGGACGCGGAAAGAAGAGATGACGCAGCCCGCTGCCGCCTTATGCCTCGGCGCCTGCGCGTTGACCCAACCCATGCAAAGCTCACCGTCCGAAGGAGTAGACACCGCAACGGAGACATGTTAATCACATTAAATAATGTTGAACAAGGTTGAAATGTGAAGCCTGCCGCGTTCGACTATTTCAGACCAGCGAGCGTCACCGAGGCGCTGAGCCTGGTCGCGGAGCACCGCGATTCCTGCAAGATCCTGGCCGGCGGGCAGAGCCTCGTTCCGGCGATGAACTTCCGCCTGGCGCGGCCCGACATCCTCATCGACATCAACGATCTTCGCGAGCTCGACTACATTTCAAGCTCGTCCGATCGCCTGCGCATTGGTGCATTGACCCGCCACGCCGCTTTCCATCGGCCCGTGGTCGCGGGCGAGCTCGGCATGCTGCTGTCGAAAGTCGTGCGCCATATCGCGCATTATCCGATCCGGCAGCGTGGTACGTTTGCCGGAAGTCTCGCTCACGCAGACCCCGCCTCCGAATGGTGCCTCGTGGCGACGACGCTTGGCGCCGAAATCGTCGCCAGGAGCGTGCGCGGTGAGCGGGTGATCGCGGCCGGCGAGTTCTTCCAGGGCATTTTCACGACTGCCCTCGCCGTCGACGAATTGCTGGTTGAAATCCGACTGCCATTGCTCGGGGCGGATTGGCGAACCGGCTTCTACGAATTCTCCCGGCGCGCCGGCGACTTCGCGCTCGGCATGTCGGTGGCGGCAGTCAGGATCGAAAACGGGACGATTTGCGCGGCGCATCTCGGCGTCGGCGGTGTCGGAGATCGCGCCGTTCGTCTCGGCGCGCTCGAACGTCTGCTCGTCGGCAAACCGGCCTCGGTCTCCATCATCGACGGCATCGCCCGCGAGGCACGAGCCCTGGTCGAGCCGGGCGGCGACATCCACGCGTCCCCCGAATACCGGCGCGACCTGGTGGCGACCTCGGTCAAGCGCGCCCTGACGGAGGCGCTGACATGAACTGGATCGGCCGCCGTCTGCCGCGACTGGAGGATCCTTCGCTCCTGAAAGGCGTCGGCAGCTATGTCGCCGATCGCGTCGGCAAAGCGGCCGTCGTGCGCTTCATACGCAGCTCGATCGCCTCCGGGACGATTGTGGGTATCGAAATCCCGCCGAACGCCACCGTGTTCACGGGGCGCGATCTCGCCGACGTCAAGCCGATCCGTCCGATCCTGCATCGCCCCGACTATGTGGCGATCGGCCAGCCGGTGCTGCCGGTCGATCGCGTCAGCTTCTGCGGCCAGGCGATTGCCGTCGTCGTCGCCGACGACGCCTTGCTGGCCGAGGACATCGAAGACCAGGTGGTTCTCGATATCGATGCCGCCGAGGCGGTCGTCGACCTGGATGTTGCACTGTCACCGGGCGTGGTGCCGGTTCATCCGGAAGCGCCGTCGAACGTCCTGGTCGAGGGCCGCATCCGGACGGCGAAGCTCGACGCGGCGTTCGCCTCCGCAGCCGAGATCGTGGCGCTGGAATTGCGTTCGCATCGGCAGTCCGCAGCGCCGATGGAAAATCGTGGCGGTGTCGCCGAGTATGACAATGCGACCGGGCGGGTCACGCTAACCGCATCGGTGCAGATGCCGCATATGCTGCGAACGGGGATAGCCGATACAATCGGAATTCCTGAATCGGACCTGCGTGTCGTTGCGCCCGATGTCGGCGGCGGCTTCGGCCAGAAGATGTCGCTGTTTCCCGAATATGTCGTGCTGGTCTGGCTGGCGCGGAAGCTGAAGCGCAACGTCGCCTGGATCGAGGACCGCCGGGAAAATCTCCTCGCATCCGCCCATGGCCGAGATCAGGCGTTCACGCTGCGCGGTGCCTTTGCCAAAGACGGCAAGCTGATCGGGCTCGAAGCGGACTTGCGGTCGAATGTCGGGGCCTTCTCCTGCTATCCCGTGACCTGCGGGGTCGAGCCCTTGATGGCGCTCGCGGAGTTGCCGGGTCCCTACGATTTCTCCGAATATGGCGTCCGGTCGCGTGGGGTGACGACCAACACCTGCATGATGGCGCCGTATCGTGGCGTGTCGCGCCCGATGCTGACGTTCTCCATGGAGCGCCTGATGGAGGTCGCTGCCAAACGCCTCGGCATCGATCCTCTCGACATCCGCCGCCGCAACCTGATCAGGAGCTTTCCGCATCGCTCGCCGACCGGTCTGGTCTACGACCAAGGCTCCTATGTGGAAGCGATGGAGAAGGCAGTCGAGACAATCGATCTGCCGGCCTTTCGGACCCGGCAAGCGGCGCTGCGCGCGCAAGGCCGTCACCTCGGTCTAGGCGTTTGCGTATTCAGCGAACGCACCGGCTACGGCACCCCGGCCTATGCCGCGCGCGGCATGGACATCGTGCCGGGTTATGAGATCGTCGACTGCACCATGGATCCCTCGGGCGATGTGGTGTTGCGCATTGGCTCTTCCCCCCACGGGCAGGGTCTGAAGACAAGCCTGGCGCAACTCGTCGCCGACGAGCTCGGCATCGAGCCACAACGCATCCGGATCATCTCCGGCGACACCGATGCAACCCCCTATGGGTGGGGGACGTTTGCCAGCCGCTCCATGGTGATCGCCGGCGGCGCCTCGAAACTGGCGGCCGCCAGGATCGCGGTGAAGCTCAAGAGCATCGCCGCCACATTGATGGAAACGTCCGCCGACGAGATCCGCCTCGGGGATGGTTGGGCGCGGGTCAACAACTCCAACCAGGCGATCGAGATCGGCGCGCTGGCGCGGGCGGCCTATCATCAGAGTCATCGCTTTGCGGGGCTCTCGCCTGGGCTACATGAAAACGCCGTTTATGATCCGGCCGGCACTTTTTCCAATGCGTGCCATATCGCCATCGTCGAAGTCGATATCGAGACCGGCGGGATCCGTATCGAGACGTTTCTGGTCGTGGAGGATGCAGGCCTGCTGATCAACCCCATGATCGTCGACGGCCAGATCGCCGGCGGCGTTGCGCAGGGCATCGCCAGCGCGCTGTTGGAAGAGCTGATCTATGATGACACCGGCAATCTGCTCACGGCTTCCTTCGCGGACTATCTGCCGCCGACCGCCGCTGAAATCCCCGAGATCGAGATCGTTCACATGGAGACCGTCTCGCCGGAAAGCGTGACCAAGGCGAAGGGTGTCGGCGAGGGGGGCGCGATCGGCGCGCCGGCGGCCATCGTCAACGCGATCTGCGATGCGCTCTCGCCGTTCGGCATCCAGCTTTTCGAGTTCCCCGCGACGCCACAACGCATTCGCGCGGCGCTGCGCCAGGCAGGGGTTTCGACCTATGCGTAACAAGAGGAACGTCGATCTGCACGTCAACGGAAGGAGCCACGCGGTGTCGATCGAGCCGCGCAAGACGCTCGCCGATGTGCTGCGTGACGATTGCGGCCTGACCGGCACCCATCTCGGCTGCGAGCATGGTGTCTGCGGGGCCTGCACCGTGCTGGTCGATGCGAAGCCGGTTCGCTCCTGCCTGATGTTCGGGGTGCAGGCCGAGGGTAAGGCGATCCGGACGGTCGAGGGGCTGGCCGATGGCGAGACGCTGCATCCGCTGCAACAGGCATTCTGGGAAAACCACGGCCTGCAATGCGGCTTCTGTACGCCCGGCTTTCTGATGCTCGCGGCCGGAGCCCTGCAGGAGAATCCCGATATGTCGGACGACGAGATCAAGGACGTGCTGTCCTCCAACCTCTGTCGCTGCACCGGCTATCAGAACATCGTCAAGGCGGTGCGGATCGCGGCACGCCGGATGCAGGCAGTGGCCAAGGCATGAGTCCTGACGATACGACTGCGATCGGTCGTTCGCTGCCGCGGATCGAGGACCGGCTGCTGCTCCTGGGAAAAGGCGCCTTCGCAGCCGACTGCAACTGGCCCGGCCAGATTCACATGTGCGTGGTGCGCTCGCCTGTTGCCTTCGGCCGCATCCGTGGCATCGATATCGCACAGGCCGCGGATGTCGCCGGCGTCGCCGCGATCTGGACCAGCGCGGATCTCGATGCCCTGCCGCCGATCGACTTTCGCCAGATGGGGCTGGAGCGGCTGGCGCCCTACCGGCAGTTCGTGCTGGCGCGCGACTATGTCCGCTATGTCGGCGAGCCCGTCGCCGTCGTGTTTGCCCTCGATCCCTATGTTGCCGAGGATGCGGCCGATCTCGTGTTCTGCGACATCGAGCAGCTCGCGCCACAGCTCGATGCCACCGCCGAACCGGTGGCCTTCATGCCGGATGTCCACCCCGGACTGATGTCGGAGCCCGCGGTCATCCGCCGCAGCTATGGCGACCTCGACGCGGCATTTGCGCGCGCGCACCGAATCGTCGCTCTCGACGTGAAGATCGGGCGGCATAGTGGTGTCCCCATGGAAACCCGCGGGGGGCTTTGCGTCTACGACGGCGACACCGATCGGCTCACGCTCTACGGCGCTTCCAAGGTGCCGCACTATAACCGCGACGCGATTGCCAGAATGCTCGGCCTCGCGCCGGGCCGGCTCGAGTTGAGCGAAGGCCATGTCGGAGGCGGCTTCGGGATTCGCGGCGAACTCTACCCGGAGGACGTGCTGCTCTGCGCCGCCGCGTTGCGGCTGAAGCGGCCGGTGAAATGGATCGAGGATCGCCGCGAGCATCTGCTCGCCGCCAATCATTCGCGCGACCAGGCGTATCGGCTTCAAGCCGCCGTCGACAAAAGAGGCTTCATTCTCGGCCTCCGGGCCGAATTCTTCACCGACCAGGGCGCCTATGTCCGCACCCACGGAACTACGGTCACGGATCTTTCCGCCGGTCTCCTGCCGGGCCCCTACATCGTTCCTGCCTACCAGGTGGAGGGGCATATCCGCCTCACCAACAAGACGCCTGCGGGGACCTATCGCGCCCCCGGTCGCTATGAATCCACCTTCGCGCGCGAGCGGCTGATGGATCGGATCGCCGATGAACTCGGCCTGTCACGGATCGAGGTGCGCCGTATCAACCTGATCGGTGAGAAGGCGATGCCGTTCGATCGCGGCCTCGAGACGCTCGGCACGCGGATGGTCTACGACTCCGGAAAGTACCACGATCTGCTCGATCGCGTGCTGTCGCGCCTCGATTACGACCGGCTCGAAGCCGAACTCGCCGGCCGGCGCGGCCGAGGCGAGAAGGTCGGGCTCGGCCTCGCCTTCTTTGTCGAGAAGAGCGGCCTCGGCCCGCAGGATCTGGTGCGGATCAGGGTCGACGCAGACGGCGACATCGAGATCGTCACCGGCGTTGCCTCGGTCGGACAGGGGGTCGAGACCGTGCTTGCGCAGATCTGCGCCGAAACCATCGGCACACCGATCGAGCGGATCAAGGTCATTCATGGTCAGACCGATCGCATCGAGATCGGTTTCGGGGCGTTCGCCTCGCGTGTGACCGTGATGGCCGGCTCGGCGGTGAAGATCGCGGCCGAAGCGCTGCGCGCGCGTGCGCTGGAGGCGGCGGCGAAGCTGCTGCAGGCGAGCCCAGATACGCTGCGTCTGGCCCAAGGCCGGGTCGAGACGGTCAACGGCCATGCGTCGCTATCGCTCGGCGAGATCGCCGCGCACCTCGCCGACAGCGGCGGCCTCGCGAGCGAGGGCCGGTTCGTCGCCTCCCACATGACCTATCCTTACGGCATTCACGTCGCCCAGGTGCGCATCGATCCCGAAACCGGCGGCATCGCGATCGAGCGCTATCTCGTCGCCTACGACGTCGGGCGTGCCATCAATCCCATGCTGGTCGAGGGGCAGATCGCCGGCGGCGTCGCGCAGGGGATCGGCGGCGCGCTCCTTGAGGAGTTCGTCTATGACGACAACGGGCAGCCGCTCGCGGTGAGCTTTGCCGACTATCTGCTGCCGACCAGCCGCGAGGTGCCCGAGATCGAGGTGCTGCTGCGCCAGGATGCGCCGAGCCCACTCAATCCGCTCGGCGTAAAGGGAGCGGGCGAAGGCGGGATCACCGCGGTCGGCGCCGCGCTGGCCGCTGCCATCGATGCGGCGGTTGGGAAGAGCGGCGCCGTCACGCAGCTGCCGATGACCCCCGGCCGCCTGCATGCGATCCTGACGCAGCAGACGCCATGAGCGGCGGCAGCTATTCGCGGTCGAGATTGAACCAGAGCGTGCGGACCTTGCTCCGGCCATGGTTCCAGATCTTGTGCTTGCGGCGGGAGCTGTATGCGATGAGGTCGCCCTGGCGCAGCACATGCGTGGTGCCGTCGACCTCGACGGTCAGTTCGCCCTGCAGCACGAAGCCGTATTCGAAACCTTCGTGGGCGATGGGATGCTCCGCACTGCCGGTGTGGGGCGCGTATTCGTTGACGGCGACCGAGACGCCCCGGCTGCGGTCGTCGCGCATCAGCCGGCGCACCACGTGCTGGGCGGTTTCCACGACGCGCGCCTCCGCGGCGCGCACGACGATCTTCTCGTCGCCATCGGCGCCGCTGATCAGCAGGTCCGACATGCTCACCCCGAGGGCACTCGCGATCACGATCAGCGAGCCGATCGAGGGCGACGCACGGCCGCGCTCGACCAGGCTCAGCATGGAGGTTGAAAGCCCCGACACCTCGGCCAGTTCCTGCAAGGTCAGCCCGCGCGATTGCCGCAGTTCACGGATGCGCAGGCCGATGGCCGCGAGAGTGTTGGCAGTGGTTTCGGCGATTTCGCCGGCCAATTGGGTAAGGGGTTCGAGGTGTTCCCCGGTCTCGGACTGGCTCATGGCCTAGAGGCTCCATGCACGACCGGCCTTTCCAAAGAAGGCGTTGCGCGCCGCGACGTTTTCATTATACTCAAATCGTTTTATATATACTCAAAAATCGGATGATGATGGCCGATCCCCCGTCTCCCCGCGTCCGCGTGATCGACAGCGCCGTCGATTGTCCAGAGATACCCATGGTTGTCGGCGAGGGCAACGCCAAGCTTGTGTTGTCTCCGCACAACGGCGCGAGCTTCCGCAGCTTTCAACTGGTTTCGCTCGGCGAGAACGCCCGTACCGTCGATCTCAGCCACGCCTCCGACTGCGTCTACTACGTGATCGAGGGCGAAGGCGCGATCGTTGATGCCGCACAAGGCCGGCGTTTCGAGGTCACCGAGGGCCACATGGTCCATATCGACGCGGGCGACCGCTATCGGATCGAAGCCGGGGGCGCCGGCATCAAGGTGATCGGCGGCCCGTGTCCGCCCGATGGTCCGCTCCCCGGCGGCACGACTTCATCCGGGGCTTAACGTCATGGCGATTCGCATCTTTCATCGCGACCATCCGACGTTGCGGCTGCCGCTGATCTCCAAGGACGCGCGCTTCGTCATCTGGCCCGGCGTGGGCGCCTGGGACGCGAACCTGAACTACGTTCGCCTCGAGGCCGGCGAGGCGAACGTTCCGCATGTTCACGTGCAGTCGGAAGACACGATTTTCATCCTCGAGGGCAAGGGGACGATCCACGACTACACCAACGACATCGCGCTGCCGTTCCACGAGGGTTGCGTGGTGCACGTGCCCGTCGGCATCAGGCATGCGGTCAAGGCCGATCGCGGCAGCGGGATCGTCAGTGTCGGCGGTCCGGCGCCGGCAGACGTGCCGCTGCTGAAGAAAGTCGGCGCGCTGGCGGCGGATGCCGAGCCGCCGGCGAAATGAGTTTTGCAGCCTTACGGCGCCGCAGCAGAGCCTGCATCCCAGCGTCCGAGAAAACCTGATCGAAGGAACGTGCGATGAAGATCGTTGATATGACCCACCTGATGAACGTTCATACGCCGGGCTGGGTCGGCTATGCCGGCAACAAGATGTATTACGCACAAAATCTGCAGACCAAGATGATCGTGGCGCAGCGCATCGACACTGCGCTCCATGTCGGCACCCATATCGACGGCGCGATGCACGGCACCGACGGCATGGGGGACATGGCATCCTACCCGCTGGACTTTCTGGTGGGGCCCGGCGCGGTGGTCGACGTGTCGGCACATATGGATGACTGGGCGGTGATCACGCCGGAGATGATCGAGGCCGCGCCGGTGGAGGTGAAGGAAGGCGATATCCTGATCCTGCACACCGGCTGGCACCGCTATTGGGAGGGACAGCCCCAGCAGGACCTCGTCCGGTATTTCTGCATGCATCCGGGCGGCAAGATCGAGCTTCTCGAATGGATGCTGAAGAAGAAGATCAAGTGGTTCGGCATCGACTGCGGCTCCGGCGACCACGCCATGAACACCTCGATCCGTCTGATGCGTCCCGATCTTGCCAAGCGCTTCGAGGCCAAGGTCGGCATGAGCTGCAACGAGTTCTTCGGCGAATACAGCTACACCCACAGCAAATCCGGTCGGGTGGTCTCGGAGGATATGTTTCCGTTCCACTCCTACGCCTTCCAGGAAGGCCTGATCCACGCCGAGAATGTCGGTGGTGACATCGAGAAGATGCTCAACAAGCGGGCGATCATCGGCGCCTTCCCATGGCGTTACGAGGGCCTCGAAGCCTGCCCGTGCCGGATCGTCTGCTTCGACGGCATGGATGAGAGTGTCGAGGCCGTCGGCGATGTCGCCAAGGCCATCTTTCACCGGCGCTAGACCGAGATCCGGACAAGCGGCAAGCGATTTTTACGGATCGGGCCATGCTCGATCAAAAAAGACGGGACCCGAGATTGGGCCTCGAGTGATGCTCATAGTCGGCATCCACGGGCACCGCAGCCTTGCGGCTGCGATCTTCATGCTCCCTCTTCTAAGACTTCGATACCTGTCACCTCGGTCAGATCATCGGTTACAGCCAGCGCACCGGAAAAATCGTCGTCCCGAAAATAGGCGCTGCGCGAGATGAGCACCGGAATTCCAGCGCCTGACGCCGCAACCAGGCCGATATTGGAATCCTCTATCGCAAGGCAGTCCGACGCCGCCAGGTTCAATCGAGACAGAACTTTCAGATAGACGTCTGGAGCTGGCTTCTTTTTCGACACCTCGTCACCCGCGACAATCGCGGCGAACCGGTTGGCCCAGTCCTGACCCAGGGCGGACGCGAGCAGTGCATCGATATTGCCCCGCGAGGTCGTTGTCGATATCGCCAGGCGCTGACCGCGTCTCAGCGCTGCAGTGAACAGAGCCTTCACGCCTGGACGGAGCAAACAGCCGCCACTTGCGATCAGATCGGCGTAAATCCCGGTTTTGATCTGATGCAGCTCGGCGATATCGGCGTCCGAGAGCAGCGAAGGCCCACCTCGCAACCGATCGAACGCGCGGATCCGCTCCTTGCCGCCCGCAACGCGAAGCAGATCCTTGTAGACGGCGCGTCCCCAGCACCAACCGATGTTCGCTCTGACGAAGGCGGCATTGAAAGCCCGGCGATGAATCTCTTCGGTTTCGGCCAGCGTACCGTCGACGTCGAAGATCAACGCACGCGAACCAACGATCCGGTCCTTGGCGGCTTCCAGGCCCGATCCCGCTGACGCGAGCGTGTCTCTCATGCGTCCTCGCGCGGACGTGTGCAAAGGGACCGACCGTCACGCTTCATCGGACAGCGCCCTGCAAAAACACCCGGCTCGCCAGCACGTCCTGTGCTTCCAGCGACATGATATCTTCGGCGCTCAGCGCACGGTCGAGATCGGCGACGAGGCGGTTGGCCTGGCGCAGCCGCATCCGGTCGAGCGCGTTGCGGATCGAGCGGGCGTTCGAAAACAGCGGCTGCGTCTTACGCAACTCGATATAGCGAACGAACGCGCTGCGGGCATCAGGGGTGAACTTGTAGTTCATGTCGTGCAGCATCAGTTCCGCGATCGCCAACAACTCGCCATCCGAATAGTCCGGAAAATCGATATGGTGAGCGATACGCGAGCGGAAGCCGGGGTTGCTGGCAAAGAACTTGTCCATCCGGTCGCCGTAGCCGGCGAGGATCACCACCAGGTCCTCGCGCTGTGATTCCATCACTTGCAGCAGAATCTCGATCGCCTCCTGCCCGTAATCACGCTCGTTATCGGGACGGTGGAGATAATAGGCTTCGTCGATGAAGAGCACGCCGCCCATCGCCTTTTTCAAGATTTCCTTGGTCTTCGGCGCGGTGTGGCCGATATACTGCCCGACCAGTTCATCACGCGTCACCGACACCACCTTGCCGCGCCGCACGAAGCCGAGCCTGTGGAGGATGCTGGCGATCCGCAGCGCCACCGTGGTCTTGCCGGTGCCGGGATTGCCGGTGAACGACATGTGCAGGGTCGGCACTTCCGACGTCAGGTTCATGCGCTTGCGGACGCGCTCGATCAGCAACAGCGAGGAAATCTCGCGGATCCGCGTCTTGACCGGCTTCAGCCCGATCAGTTCGCGGTCGAGTTGATCCAGCACCTCGCCGATGCCGACCTCGTTGAACTCCCGACGAAGATCGACCTTGTCGTCCGGCGGCGCCTCGCCCGCATCCTGCGCCGGGACCGGCGCTGTCGCCTGCGCGCTCACGTGCCACCGTAGCGCTGGCCCTCGGGGCGGCCGACGGCGTATGACTTCGTGGTGTAGCGGATGTTACGGCCGCCGGATTCCTGCCGTTCGAGGTGGAAGCCCGGCTCCTGCTTCGGACGATTGACGATGAACGACAGCCTGACCGATTCCCAGCCATGGCTGGAATCGAACCCCGACAGGCGGATGTAGCGATCACCATAGACCTTCCGGCATTCGCGGAGCTCCATCATGATGCCGGCGGCGTCGCGCAGATCGAACATCGGCAGGCCCCACATGTCCCAATAGGTGTTGCGCGGGTGCGGATCGTCCGTGAACTCGATGTTCACCGCCCAGCCTTTTTCGAGGCAATACTGAATCTGGGCGGTGATCTGTTCGTCGGTCAGATCTGGAAGAAAGGAAAAGCAACCCTGTGTCACTCTCATCGCGGTTCTCCTCTGGCTTCCGTTACATCGCTGGCGTTGCGGTCGGCACGAAGTCCGGCGAGTCGGTCGATTCGTAATTGAAGGTGATGTCCTTCCAGACCTCCAGCGCGTCCCGCAAAGGCGTGCAGGTCTGCGCCGCCTTGGCGAGGATGTCAGGACCCTCGTGCACGTAGTCGCGGCCTTCGTTGCGTGCGAGAATCATCGCCTCCAGCGCGACGCGGTTGGCCGTCGCGCCGGCCTGGATGCCCTTGGGATGTCCAATGGTGCCGCCGCCGAACTGCAGCACCACGTCCTCGCCGAGATGATCGAGCAGCTGATGCATCTGCCCGGCGTGGATGCCGCCCGACGCCACCGGCATCATCTTGTTCAGGCTGGCCCAGTTCTGATCAAAGAACACGCCATGCTCCAGCGTCATCGGATTGAAGTCCTCTCGGCAGATGTCGTAGTAGCCGCGCGTGGTTGCCGGATCGCCTTCGAGCTTGCCGACCACGGTGCCGGCATGAATGTGGTCAACGCCGGCGAGCCGCATCCACTTCGCGATGACGCGAAACGAGACCCCATGCAGCCGCTGGCGGGTATAGGTCGAGTGACCTGCGCGATGCAGATGCAGGATCATGTCATTACGGCGCGCCCACTTCGCCATCGACTGGATCGCGGTGTAGCCGATCACCAGATCGATCATGATGATGACCGAGCCGAGCTCTTTGGCGAAATCCGCCCGCTCGTACATGTCCTCCATGGTGGCCGCGGTGACGTTGAGATACGTGCCTTTGACCTCGCCGGTCGCCGCCTGGGCCCGGTTGACGCCTTCCATGCAGTATAGAAATCGATCGCGCCAATGCATGAACGGCTGGGAATTGATGTTCTCGTCGTCCTTGCAGAAGTCGAGGCCGCCTTTCAGCGCCTCGTAGACCACCCGGCCGTAATTGCGGCCGGAGAGCCCGAGCTTCGGCTTGACCGTCGCGCCCAGCAGCGGCCGCCCGAACTTGTCGAGGCGCTCGCGTTCGACCACGATGCCGGTGGCCGGCCCCTGGAACGTCTTCACATAGGCGATCGGCAGCCGCATATCCTCCAGACGCAGCGCCTTGAGCGGCTTGAACCCGAACACGTTGCCGATGATCGAAGCCGTCAGGTTGGCGATCGAGCCGGGCTCGAACAGGTCGAGGTCATAGGCGATATAGGCGAAATAGCTGGCCGGCGAATTCGGCACCGGGTCGACGCGGAAACATTTGGCGCGGTATTTTTCCGCAGCCGTAAGCCGGTCGGTCCACACCACGGTCCAGGTGGCGGTCGAGGATTCGCCGGCGACCGCCGCCGCGGCCTCGATCGGATCGACCCCGTCCTGCGGCGTCACGCGGAACAGCGCGATGATGTCGGTATCCTTGGGCTCGTAATCAGGCTCCCAGTAACCCATTTTCTTGTATTGCATCACGCCCGACTTGTAGCGATCCTTGCCGCGGACGGTCATCGATTGCTCGTTCATGGGTCTCTCCTTCAGGGATCGAAAAAATCGGGATCGAACGACGTCTCATTACTCGGCAGCAGCCGCCACATGGCCTATTCGCGGGTCGAGCGCCCCGCTGCGATAGCGCTTTGCCATCTCGGCGAGCGGAATGACCTTGATCTTCGATGCGTTGCCCGCGGTGCCGAATTGTTCGAAGCGTTCCCGGCAGAGGTCTCGCATCGCATCCATCGCGGGCTTGAGGAATTTGCGCGGATCGAACTCGCTCTTGCTGGTGGCCGCGACCTTCCGGAATGCCGCCGTCATCGCCAGCCGGCAGTCGGTATCGATGTTGACCTTGCGGACGCCATGCTTGATGCCCCGCGCAATCTCTTCGACCGGCACTCCCCAGGTCTGCGGCATCTCGCCGCCGAACTGATTGAACGCATCCTGCAGCGGCTGCGGTACCGAGGACGAGCCGTGCATCACCAGATGCGTGTTCGGCAACCTGCGATGGATTTCCTCGACCACCTGCATGGCGAGGATGTCGCCGTCCGGCTTGCGCGAGAATTTATAGGCGCCATGCGACGTCCCCATCGCGATCGCCAATGCGTCGACCTTGGTGGCGCGCACGAAATCGACGGCCTGATCGGGATCGGTCAATAATTGATCGTGGCTGACCTTGCCTTCGACGCCGTGGCCATCTTCCTGCTCGCCGCCCCCGTGCTCAAGCGAGCCGAGCACGCCCAACTCGCCTTCGACGGAGGCGCCGATCCAGTGCGCCATCTCGACCACGCGGCGGGTGATGTCGACGTTGTACTCGTAATCTGCCGCGGTCTTGGCATCGGCCTTCAGCGATCCATCCATCATCACCGAGGTGAAGCCATGCTTGATCGCCGTCGCGCAGGTCGCTTCCTCGTTGCCATGATCCTGGTGCATGCAGAGCGGAATCTGCGGATACATTTCCTCCAGCGCGTCGATCATCTTCGACAGCATGATGTCGTTGGCGTAGGATCGCGCGCCGCGTGACGCCTGGATGATGACCGGCGCATCGACCGCGGCGGCCGCCTCCATGATGGCAAGCCCCTGTTCCATGTTGTTGATGTTGAAGGCCGGCACGCCGTAGCCTTGCTCGGCGGCGTGATCCAGCAATTGCCTCAGCGTAATGCGTGCCATCGGAGCTTTTCTCGTTTTCCCGGAAGTTTCACGAATGGGTTGCCGTCATTCTCACGCGCATCATGCAGCGCTCGGCCGCGGCCACTACGGCGGCGGGTGTGATCCCGAATTTGTGGTAGAGCGTCTCGGCCGGAGCGGAGGCGCCGAAGCCGTTCATGCCGACAAATTGGCCGCTGTCGCCGAGCCAGCCCGCCCAATCGCCTTCGACGGCGGCCTCGATGCCGATCCTGGGAGCGGTGCCAAGAACTTCGGCGCGATATTCGGCCGGCTGCTGACGAAAGAGATCGAAGCATGGTGCGGACACGACGGCGGCGCGGACATTGTCCGCGGCCAATAGCTTCGCAGCCTCCAGAGCGATGGAGACCTCGGAGCCGGTCGCCACCAGGGTAACGTCGCGACCATCACCGGGTTCGACGACCAGATAAGCGCCGCGCGCGACCCGATTGACGTCATCGGCGGCGTGCCGGAACGCCGGCAGCGCCTGCCGCGACAGGCAAAGCACAGACGGCGTGGTTTCCGCGCGCAGCGCGCAATCCCAGGCCTCGGCCGTCTCGACGGCGTCGCCGGGACGGAACACCAAGAGGTTGGGGATAGCCCGCAGCGACGCCAGATGTTCGACCGGCTGATGGGTGGGCCCGTCTTCACCGAGCCCGATGGAATCGTGCGTCATCACATGGATGACCCTGATCCCCATCAGCGCGGCCAGCCGGATCGCCGGCCGGCTGTAGTCGGCGAAGGTGAGGAACGTACCGCCATAGGGAATGAAGCCGCCATGCAGCGCGATGCCGTTCATCGCGGCCGCCATGGCATGCTCGCGCACACCATAGTGGATATAGTTTCCCCCGAAATCATCGCACCGCACCGGCTGTTGCACCTTCGCGCGAGTGAGATTGGAGTGGGTCAGGTCGGCCGAGCCGCCGAGCAAATTCGGCAACGCCTGCGCAATGGCGTCGATCACCATTTGCGACGCCTGGCGGGTGGCGATGTTGGGCCGTGTCTCGGCGAAACGCGCGCGAAGCTGATCCATTGCGGCTGCGTATTCGCAAGGCAGATGTCGGTTCAGCGCGTCATGAAACGGCGATCTTGCCCCGGTGTTGAGACGCCGGGTCCGCTCGATCCAGTTGCGGCGGGACGCCTGCCCCCGCGCTCCGATCTTGCGCCACAGCGCAACGACGGGCTCCGGAATTTCGAATGGTTGATGCGGCCAGTCGAGTGCCGCGCGTGTCTTCGCAACCTCCTCCGGGCCGAGCGGCGCGCCATGGGCTTTCTCGGTTCCCTGACGGTTCGGCGCGCCGAACCCGATCACCGTACGGCATGCGATCAATGACGGACGGTCGCTGTTTCGCGCCTGCTCGATCGCGGCAGAGATTGCCGTGGGATCGTGTCCGTCGATGCGGCAGGCCGACCAGCCGGACGCCTCGAATCGCGCAAGCTGATCATCCGAACAGGACAGCGATGTCGCCCCATCGATCGAGATCCTGTTGTCGTCGAACAGCACGATCAGCCGGTTGAGCCGCAGATGCCCGGCGAGTGAAATGGCTTCATGGCTGATGCCTTCCATCAGGCAGCCATCGCCCGCGATTACATAAGTGAAGTGATCGACGAAGTCGTCGCCGAAGCGCGCGTTCAACAACCGCTCGGCCAGGGCCATGCCGACCGCCGTCGCGATGCCCTGCCCCAAAGGGCCGGTCGTCGTCTCGACGCCGGGCGTGTGGCCATATTCGGGATGTCCGGGCGTCCTCGATCCCCACTGCCTGAATGCCCTCAATTCGTCCGCGGTCACCGCCTCGTAGCCCGTCAGATGCAGCAGCGCGTACAGCAACATCGAGCCGTGCCCGGCAGACAGGACGAACCGATCGCGGTCCGGCCATGCGGGATCGGCGGCATCGAACTTGAGGAAGCGCGAGAACAGCACGGTGGCGACGTCGGCCATGCCCATCGGCATGCCCGGATGACCCGATTTCGCTCTTTCGACCGCGTCGATCGCGAGAAAGCGAATCGCGTTCGCAAGCTCCGCATGCGCGGGATCGACACAGCCGGGTGCCGACGTTAAAGCATGAACACTCATACCGTGCGCCTCTTGCGTTCCATCAGTTGCAGAATGAGCGGGGTGAGAATGAGCTGCATCGCGAGATCCAGCTTCGAACCGTGGATTACGATCGAATTGGCGCGTGACATGAAGCTGTTCGGTATCATCGACAGCAGATAGGGAAAGTCGATGCCGCGCGGATTTTTGAGCCGGATCACCACCATCGACTCATCCGGCGTCGGGATCCATCGCGCGATGAAGGGGTTCGACGTATCCACCGTCGGTACGCGCTGGAAATTGATGTCGGTCTCGGCGAATTGTGGGATGATGTAGTTCACATAGTCCGGCATTCTGCGCAGAATCGTGTCGGTCACGGCCTCCTGGCTATAGCCGCGGGCGCTGCGGTCGCGATGCAGCTTCTGGATCCATTCGAGATTGATCACGGGCACGACACCGATCTTGAGATCGGCGTGTTGCGCAATATTGACCTTGTCGGTCACGACCGCACCGTGCAGGCCTTCGTAAAACAGCAGGTCGGAGCCTGCCGGCAACGGACCCCAATCCGTGAACGTGCCCGGCTCGGCGCCATAAAGCTTCGCTTCATCGTCGTCGTGAACGTAGTGCCGGGTCGTACCCGTGCCGGACTCGCCGTAGTCCCGGAACACCCGCTCAAGTTCTTCGAACAGATTGGTATCGGGACTGAAATGGCTGAAATGCTTGTTGCCGCGCTCGGCTTCCTCCGACATTTTGGCACGCATCTCGGCCCGGTTGTAGCGGTGGAACGCGTCGCCCTCGATATAGGCCGCGGCAACCTTCTCGCGACGGAATATGTTCTCGAAGGTCTTTTTCACCGACGTCGTCCCGGCGCCGGACGAGCCCGTGATCGATATGATGGGATGGCTGCGAGACATGTGATGACCCGTCAACGAAAGAGGCCGCGGCGCGCGAACAGCGGCGCGTCGCTATTGTCGAACATCGGCTCGATGCCCTCGTGAATGATCGCGACATCGAGAACCCCGCGCGCCGACCCCATGATCAGCGGCACCCGCTGATGCGGCGTCTTCGCGCCGAGCTCGAGGATTCGCCGCCGTCCGGTCGACGCCGCGCCGCCCGCCCATTCCATCACCAGCGCCATGGGATGGGCTTCGTACAACAGCCGAAGCCGGCCCTCGCGATATCCAGGGCGCGCATCGGCCGGATAGAGAAACACTCCGCCGCGCACCAGGATGCGGAGAGATTCCGCAACCAGCGAACCGATCCATCGCATGTTGAAATCCCTGCCGCGTTCACCGTTGGTGCCGGCAAGACATTCATCGATATAGGCACGAACCGGTCCGTGCCAATGCCTTCGATTGGAGGCGTTGATGGCGAATTCCGGTGTATCGCAGGCGATCTGAACGCGCTGCGCAGTCAGGACGTATTCCCGGTTGCGCCGGTCGAGAATGAAGATATCGACGCGCTCATTCAGCGCCAGCACCAGCGTGGTCTGCGGACCATAGACGATGAAGCCGGCGGCGCATTGCGCCGTTCCCGGCTCGAAGAAAGTCGACAGGATGTCGTTGCCCCGCGGGCGAATTGAAAAGATTGTGCCGACGGAGATGTTGTTTTCGAGATTGGCCGATCCGTCGAGCGGATCGATCGCAACGCAAAGCGGCGCCGCGGGATCCAGCGTTTCGGGCAACTCCGCTTCTTCGGAAAGAACCGCAGCGACCGGTGCGCTCCGCAGCGCTTGGCGCATCACGTCATCGGCTACGACATCGATGTCCTTTTGCTGGTCGCCATCGGGATTGATTGCGCCATTCCGTCCGGTGATGCCGGCCAGCGGACCATCCGCGATCAGGGCAGCAAGATCGATCGAAGCGGCTGCAATGGCAGCGATCACCTCGCCCACTGCGGCGCCCTGCGGCGTCAGCGCTGCCGTCTCTTCGATATGCGAACGCAAGGTGATGCGCTCGTCCATGACCGTCTCCCCCGCATCCTCTTCGGGACGCTCTCGAAGCGGATCGGCAATCCGCCACTTAGAGAAACGCAATTTGCCGAATAAGTAAAATACTGTTATCTTTTGGACGACCTAAGATTTACTTATAATGGGTGCTGATATGGCCGGCCGGTTTGTGCGCGAATTGACCATCCGCCAGTTGCGCGCGCTGGCCGCCGTGCATCGGCACCGGTCCGTCACCGCCGCGGCCAAGCAACTCAACCTCACCCAGCCAGCGGTTACGTTTCAGCTCCGCAATTTGCAGGCGCTGGCAGGACTGCCGCTGATACAGCGCACCGGCGACGGCATGCTGCTGACGGATGCCGGCCGCGAAGTTCTTGCGCTGACCGAGCGCATCGAGGCGGCGCTCGGATCCTGCGAGGCTTCGCTCGACATGATCGCCGGCAAGTCCGCCGGACATATTTCGATCGGCGCCGTCAGCACGGCGAAATATTTCGTTCCGTTTGCGATCTCCGGATTTTCGAAGCTTCATCCGAATGTCGAGGTCACGCTCTCGATCTTAAACCGGCAGGAGATCGGCACGGCGTTGCGTGGATACGATCTCGATATCGCCATCATGGGCCGTCCGCCCGTCGACATTCCCATGAACGTCCACCTGATCGGCGATCATCCCCATGTCATCATCGCACCGACCGGGCACCCCCTTGGACGAAAAGCTCGCTTGCCGCTGACGGCGCTTGCCGACGAAACCTTCCTGACCCGCGAACCCGGATCCGGGACGCGCGGCCTCATGGAGCAATTGTTCGAGACCGCCGGCGTTCGCCCGCGGATCGGCATGGCCATGAGCAGCAACGAAACCATCAAGCAGGCGGTGATCGCTGGACTGGGCATTGCCTTCATATCCGCGCATACGGTGGCAACCGAGCTTGACGAGCGACGGTTGACGACGCTCGATGTCGTAGGCCTGCCGATCGTCAGGCAGTGGTTCGTGCTCGCCCGCAAGGACAAGGTCCTGCTGCCGCCGGCGCAGGCGATGATCGACTTCCTGAGCGCCAAGGGCGCGCAATTCCTGCCGCGCACCCACGGCCGGCTTCGTCTCACCCGGCCGTCGGCTCGCGCCCGGCGCAGGTGATACCGTGCCTCCTTCTAAGCGGGCCTCTATGCCGCCCTGGCGAGGCCCATTTCGGCCCAGATCTCGGCCAGCGCCTGCACCAGGTGCTCGATGTCGGCGTCGGTGTGATGCGGTGACGGCGTAATGCGCAGCCGCTCGGTGCCGCGCGGCACCGTCGGATAATTGATCGGCTGCACGTAAATGCCGTAGCGGTCGATCAGCACGTCGCTGATCTGCTTGCACAGAATGGGATCGCACACCATCACGGGCACGATATGGCTGGGATTGTCGAGATGCGCGACGCCGGCCTGATCGAGCCGCGAGCGCAGTCGCGCCACCCGATCCTGGTGCCGCTCGCGCTCTTCGGAGCTGACCTTCAGATGACGGATGCTGGTCAGTGCCCCGGCTGCCACCGCCGGCGGCAGCGACGTGGTGAAGATGAAGCCCGACGCGAAGCTGCGGATGAAATCGCAGATCGTCGCCGATGCCGCGACATAGCCGCCGATGACGCCGAACGCCTTCGCAAGCGTGCCCTCGATCACGGTCAGGCGATGGCTCAATCCCTCCCGGTCGGCGATGCCGCCGCCCTTCGGGCCATAGAGACCGACGCCATGAACCTCGTCCAGATAGGTCATGGCATTGTGGGCGTCCGCGACGTCACAGAGCTCCGCGATCGGCGCGATATCGCCGTCCATCGAATAGACCGATTCGAACGCGACCAGCTTTGGCGCATGCGGGTCGAGATCGCTCAGTTTGCGTTCGAGATCCCGGGGATCGTTGTGGGCGAAGATACGGGTTTCACTGCGGCTGTGCCGGATGCCCTCGATCATCGAGGCATGGTTGAGTTCGTCCGACAGGATGACGCAACCCGGCATCCGGGATGCCAGCGTGCTGATCGCCGCCATGTTCGAGACATAGCCCGACGTGAACAGCAGCGCCGCCTCCTTGCCGTGCAGATCGGCGAGTTCGCGTTCCAGCAGGACGTGATAGTGGTTGGTGCCCGCGATATTGCGGGTGCCGCCCGCGCCGGCCCCGCAACTGTCGAGCGCCTCGTGCATGGCTTGGAGCACGGCGGGGTGCTGGCCCATGCCGAGATAGTCGTTGGAGCACCACACGGTGACCTCGCCGGCGCCAGCCGCCTGATGATGTTTGGCACGCGGGAAGGCACCTGCCTTGCGCTCCAGATCGGCAAAGACGCGATAGCGCCCTTCGCGGTGGAGCCCTTCGAGTTGGCGGCGGAAATAGGCTTCGTAATTCACGACGTCCTCCCCTTGATCGTTGCGGCCGGCTCGGCACCGACGTCGAGCGCCGGCGCCAGATCGTTGTTTGCATTTTGCTCGAGAAATCTTTGGCGGAACTGATCTTCGAGCCGCTGCCGGGCGCAAGCCGCGGGCGACTTGGCCGGCGCCGCTTCATTGCGGACGTTCGCCAGCACGACGAGATTAGGCGGCGCGTTCGATGGCTTCGCTTCAGGCTTCCGTTCCATGGTGGTGTCCTCCCGAGAGAAACCCGAGCGCATGCCCCATCCCCACAATTTCATTGCGGGCATCGGCAGCAGCATGAACCAGTGCTCGACCACGCCGAGCGCAAAAAGCGTCGAGACCAGGGTCAGTCCGGCGACGTCAAACGGCGTGGCGGCGACCTCGACGATGCGCTGGATCATGATGACGAGAACGGCACTCGCCAGCGTAACGGAGATCGGGAAGAAGAGGCTGACGGACTTGCGGGCGAAGTAGCTCCTGAGGAAGCGCACCGCATCCGGCATCAATTCATCATTGGTGACGGGCACACCAAGGAACAGGTTGATCTTGGCACTCTGTCGGAGGACCCACAGCGCAACAAAGGTCCATATCCCGACCTGGTTTGCTCCGTTCCAGGTCAGCACCAGGATAGCCGCGCCGCAGATCACCAGCGCTAACTCGTGATAAAGGATCGCCTGCAATGCGAGGCCGAGCCGCCGCATGCCTGCCGCGCCTGCCGGACACCGCTGCGGGCGCGGGCCAGTGATCCAACCCGCGAGGAAGGCGATCTCCTGCGCGCCCCACAACAAAATGGTGGAGGTGAACGCCGTATAGGCACCGGCAACAGCGGTGTCGTTGGCGCTGCGCGCAAGACCCGAAAGGGACGCCAGAAGCAAACCAGCGGCACAGCCGACCTTCAAGAGGTCGACGCGCCCTGAGCGTCCCACGAGCATCAGCACGGCCCCGGTACTGAACCACCAGACAAAAGCTGCGTAGATCGGTGAGATCAGGTAGCAGGCCATCAATGCACTCTTTCACCAGGCCGGTTGCAGACAGATTTCCCGCGGCAGCACATTTGGTTTTGCCGGCAGCAGGAACAACCGCGCGAAGGTCAGCGCCGCTGCCGTGGCGAGCCCCGCCCGCCTGGCTTTCGACATCAACCCGCCTTTGGCCTTGGCATCGGCGATCTTTTCGGAGATCGCCCTGAGACGGTCGAGGCCGGCGAGGAAACGCGGATTGTCGATATCGAGCACGACGGGAAATACCTGCCTGGAGATTTCCGAAGTGATGCGGAACACCTGCATGTCGTAGTCGGTCGGATGCATGCCGAGCGCGTCGTGAAATGCCGGACGCATGTGGTCGCGGACGTACATGGTGGCGAACACCGCAAGCAGGAAGAATCTGATCCAGAGCTTGTTATGCCCACGCAGCAAGGAGGGATCGGCGCGCATCAGCAAGGCAAAGGCTTCGCCATGACGAAATTCGTCGTTGCACCAGAGTTCGAACCACCGGAAAATCGGATGAAATTGCCGCTCCGGATGCCTCTCCATCTGCCGGAAAATGGTGATATAGCGGGCATAACCGATCTTCTCGGACAGATAGGTCGCGTAGAAGATGAACTTCGGCCGGAAATAAGTGTACTTCTTCACCTTGGTAAGGAAGCTCAGATCAATCCCGATGCCGTGATCCTTCAGGATTTCATTGATGAATCCGGCATGACGGGCTTCATCCCTGCTCATGAAGCTGAAGAGCTCCTGGATATCCTTGTTCTTGATCCGCTTCTTGATCTCCGCGTAGAGCACGCAACCGGAGAATTCGGCGGTCAGCGAACTGACCAGGAAATCCTTGAACTCCTTACGCAGTTCCGGCGCCAATGATTCCAGATCGTTCTTGAATTCGTCGGTCTTGACGAAATGCGCCTTGTTGTGGTCGGCGCGCAGCTCCTTGATCACGGCGTTCCATTCGGAACGCACCAGGCTGACGTCGAGCCGGTCCATCGCCTCGAAATCGGTGGTATAGAAGCGCGGGCTGAGGATCGTATCCTCGCGCGCCTTGTCGAGGCTTTCGCTACTGCCCTTGATGCCGGGACGAAGACTGCCCTGGGTGCCACCTTCCATCGGGATCATGTTGCCCTCCCATCCGAGAAACTGACTTCGTAGAGCTCGGTCAATTCGAGATATCCTTCGATCCGTGCGCGCAGGCGATCCAGCGGAGTGCCCCGCACCACGGTGGCGGTGCGGCGCACGACGAGCCGTTCGCCGAACGCGACGCTCGTCGGCGCATCATGGACCACGACCTCGTCGCCGGCCCGGATCTGGATGTCGCCGTCCAGCACGACATGGGCGTGCAGGGTTTCAGAGGTCTGTTCGATCTCGACGGTGCAAGGCACGTCGAATGTCTTGCGACCGCCTGTCCAGCTCATGTTCATTTTGCGCTCCGCAAATTCATCAACCGCGCGAAGGCCTCGGTGTTGGTGGATCCGAAGGCGCCGAGGTCGATCTGCTTGCCGGTCGACGTGTCCGTGAGCGTGATCTGGCCGCCGGCATATCGGGTGAGACGGAACGGCGGCTGCGCGCCGATGTCGCCCAGCCTCCGCTCACGCGCGAGCCCGCGCATCACCACGCGGACGAAGCCGTTGCTGCCTGGCGCAAGTGTGTCCACCAACCGACCATCGTCGGCGTCGAACACCAAAACCGAGCCCTTCTCGCCATCCTCGAACCGAAGGTCGCGGCTTTCCACCGCGGCGGGAAGCGTCATGTGCGCACCCCCAACGCCGGTCAGGCGTACCGTGGTCGCGGCCCCGAGCGCAAAAAGGATGAGCGCCGCCGCGGCAAATATGCCTCCCCTGGGAACGACCGGCTCGTGAATCGCCTCGCTCATGCGTCTTCTCCTGTCACGCTGCCACGGTGGTCGGTGGACGGGCGATGGCATCCGACGCGAACCCGCCGTCACTGATCTGCACCAGCGACACTGCGGTCGGACCGGGCTGACCCGTCAGCACCTCCGCGAGCTTCGCTGCGACCACGGCGGCATCCGGGATCGAGCTCAGCATCGGCTCCGGCGCGCGCAGGCGCCACGGGCGGATATGCGGCCAGAGCAGCAGATACGAAACGCGGCCACCATCGGAGAGTCTCAGGGGTATGTCGCCGCTGCCGTCGCGGTAGGTTTTCAACGCCGCATTGGCGATCTTGCCGAGCGGGATGTTCATGGTCATGGGCAGCGCGACGCCGAACTGAAACAGGATGCGCTTGCTGGTGATGGTGTAACAGGCCGCACGGCGGAACAGCCATGCCAATCCCGCCAGCACGGTCATCGCGCTGACTGCCGGAAAAATCAGCCACAGCGCGGACACAACGATGTCACTCACGGGCAAGCCGAGGAACCAGTTCGAGCAGCCTCGCCAGACCAAGAGGATGGCGAAGTAGATCGCGACCTCCCTGATGTGGAATTTACGCAGCGCCAGTCCCTTGAATGACGGCTTGCCCTGCCAGATCACGCGCTCACCGACCGGCAACGGCGATGGAAGTTCCTTGAACTGGCTGAAATCCTGTTTCACAGAAACGGCTCCTGTCGCGAGGGCGTGGCGTACAGCGTGCCGGCGCCGTAATAGCCGACGATCCGGTCTTCCTCGAGCTTGGTCACCTGGTCGAGGCTCTTGGTCGCCGGCACGTCGGCGAACTGGCTGCCGAGGATGGCATTGACGGTGATGCGACCACGCTTGTGATTGACCAGCGCGAAAGGCATCGGCAGCAGCACCCGCTTCGGGCCGCCGGACGTCGTGACCTCGACTTCGATATAGCGGATCAAGGCTTCGGCGCGATCGACCCAGACGTCGGTACACACGCCGCCGATCTCGTTATCCGCGCCGATCACCTTCATGCCGCGCGGATCGGGGTCGCGGGACTCGAGGTAGGTGCCTTCAGCCAATCGCATGGGGACGATGCAGGGCACGTTATCGATGTTGAGTTCGGGAACATCCTCGCGGTCGGCCCAGGACCCGGGCCCGACACCGTCGAGCATCGGATTGCCGGTCGGCTCCATCGGAGCGCCCGGCCATACCGCGATCGGCGCCACGGCGACGTCGCGGCGATCGTTCTTGTGGTTGGGCAGTGTCGCGATGTGGCCATCGCGCAGCAGATAGTTTTTCGGATCCGGCATCCGCGGGAAGCCGTGGACCACCCCGCCGCCGCTGGACGTGGAGTCGAGCGGATAGCCCTCACGCTTGTCTTCGCGACGAAGATAGAAGATCAGGCATGCGAAGAAGATCCAGAAAACGTAAAGCGTGACCTGTGCTACGTCCAGATATGCGCCTTCTTGCATTGGACGATCTCCCTTTCGTTGACTAACCTGGAAATTCGGCCAGGCCGAATTTGGATGGCGATCGCGACAAGTCCATCCGTGACGTGCGCACGAGCGGGCCGATCGCGACCAGAGTGGCGAACAGCAAGGCAATTTCGATGTGGTAGACGACGCTGTACCCCGTCGACGGATCCGTCAGCGCGCGGCCGAGCGCGCCGCTGGACGCCAGTGACGACACCAGATCGCGAATGCCGCCGCCGAGCGCGATGCCGCTGCCGGCCGCGGTCGCCTGCACGGCACCCCAGGTACCCAATGCCAATCCGCTCTCGCCGTCGCGCGCGATCGCCATCGCGGCCGTCAGCGTTCCCGCAGCGAAAAGACCGCCACCGAAACCGATGAGCGCGGTGCCGATCCGGAACAGCAGCACGGAGTCCAGGGGGGCGGCGAAGATCACGGCGGAGAATGCGAAGACCCCCGCCGCTGCGCCAAAGCCCGCGATCCGGTAAGGATCGGCGTTGCGGCCGAGCGTCCGCGCAGCAAGACCAAAGCCCGCGAGCGTACCGAGCGCGAAGAACGCGGTCAGCGCCGTGGTCTGGCCGACGGTGAGCTTGAGGATCTCGGCGCCGTAGGGCTCCAGCAGGATATCCTGCATCGAGAACGCCGAGGTGCCGAGTCCGAGCGCGACAAGAACACGGAGCGAGCCGCCGGACTGCCGGAATTTGGTCCATGAGTGTTGAAACTCGGGTCGATCACGCTCGGCGGACGTCAGTGCCGGGTTACGCGCTTCCTGTTTCCAGAGCGCACAGATGTTGAGCAGCAACTGCGTGACCGCGACGCCCTGGATGACCTGGATCAGGCGGATTTCGTTGAAATTGCGCAACAGCTCGCTGAAGATCAGCGCGCTGCCGGCCATGCCGAACAGCAGCATCACATAAAGGAATGCGACGACGCGCGGCCGGGCTTCCGGCGGCGAGAGATCGGTGGCGAGCGCGAGACCTGCGGTCTGCGCCGTATGCATGCCGGCGCCGACCAGAAGGAACGCCAGCGCCGCGCCAAATTGCCCATAGACAGCGGGATATTCTCCGGTCCCGGAAAGCACCAGCAGCGCGAACGGCAGGATCGCAAAGCCGCCGAACTGCACCAGGGTCCCCATCCAGATATAGGGCACCCGCCGCCAGCCCAGAACCGAGCGGTGGTTGTCGGACTTGAAGCCGATCAGCACGCGGAACGGCGCGAACACCAGCGGCAGCGAGACCATCAACGAGACCAGCAAGGTCGAGACACCGAGCTCGACGATCATCACGCGATTGAGCGTGCCGTTGAGCAGCACGATGGAGATGCCGGTCGACACCTGAAACAGCGACAGCCGCAGCAAGCGTCCGAGCGGAAGTTCCTTTGTCGCAGCGTCGGCAAACGGCAGGAAGCGGGTCCCGAGCCGCATCCATCCTTTCGCCAATGTCGTTGAAATCCGGCTCATCGGGGAATCATCTCCAGGGCATGCGACTTGTAGAAGCCGCTCGCGACCCGGCGGCTGCGTCCAGGCTGCCACCGCTCGAGGTTCTCGTCCGACAGCAGCAGCCGCTGCAGCTTCCGTTCGTTCACGGGTTCAATGGCCGGCGCACGGTCGCCGCGCGGAAACAACCGGCCCACCGCATGCATCAGCGCAAGAGCCGGCGTCTTCGGCGCGAACGTGACCAGCAGCGCTTCGCCGGTGCGCGCCGCCAATCCCGCCATGATGCGGCAGGTGTCGGCGGGGCGGTAATGGATCAGCGAATCCATCGCCACCACGAAATCGAACTTGCCGAGGCGGGGATCGAGCATGTCGCCCGACCTGAACTCGAGCGCCGATGAATCGAGGTCGGCCGGCATTCGTTCGCGCGCCACGGACACCAATGTCGGCGACAGATCGACCGCGACCACGCGCGCGCCGCGCCGCGCCGCCTCGATCGACAACGCGCCGGTGCCGCAGCCGGCATCGAGTAGTCTCGCCCCGCTCATGTTCGAGGGAAGCCACGACAAGAGCGTGTTGCGCATTTCGTCGCGGCCGGCACGCACGGTGGCGCGAATGCGCCCCAGCGGCGCGTCCGACGTCAGCCGGGCCCATGCCTCGACCGCCGTGCGATCGAAATAGGTCTCAAGCTCTCCACGCCGTTCGAGATAGGTTGCAACGGACATCAGTCGAACCCCAACAGATCGAAGATTTCACGGTCCTTCAGCGACTTGCCCGGCAGCGGCACGGCCTTGCCGTCCCAGAGCTCGGTCGCGAGCCGCATATATTCGTCCTGCACCGCCACCAGTTCCGGCGTCGGCTCCATTTCGAACAGCGTCGATTTTTTCAGGCGGCTCTTTCGGATGATGTCGAGGTCCGGAAAATGCGCGACCCGTTTCAATCCGGCCCGCTCATTGTACCGGTCGATCTGATCGGTCGCGACGCTGCGGTTGGCGATCACGCCGCCGAGCCGCACGCCGTAATTCTTCGATTTGGCCTCGATCGCGGCAACGATCCGGTTCATGGCGAAGATCGAGTCGAAATCGTTGGCGGCAACGATCAGCGCCCGATCGGAGTGCTGCAGCGGCGCCGCGAAACCGCCGCAGACCACATCGCCAAGCACGTCGAAGATCACGACGTCGGTGTCTTCGAGCAGATGATGCTCCTTCAGCAGCTTCACCGTCTGGCCCACGACATAGCCGCCACAGCCGGTTCCCGCCGGCGGACCGCCCGCCTCCAGGCACATCACGCCGCCATAGCCCTCGAACACGAAATCCTCCGGCCGCAATTCCTCGGCGTGGAAGTTCACGGATTCAAGAACATCGATCACGGTCGGCACCAGACGCTTGGTCAGCGTGAAGGTCGAGTCGTGCTTGGGATCGCAACCGATCTGCAGCACGCGCTTGCCGAGCCTGGAGAAGGCGACCGACAGATTCGAGGACGTCGTGCTCTTGCCGATGCCGCCCTTGCCATAGACCGAAAATACTTTCGCGGTACCGATCTTCAGCTTGGGATCGAGCTGAACCTGCACGCTGCCCTCACCGTCGCCGCAACATGACGGGCTCTTGAGCGAGGATGGCTTGGTCAGGATGTTCATGCGGCAACTCCCACGCCTTCAAGGCGGTCTTCAAGCTCCTCGCCTGCCCTGCGCAGGACGTCGAGCATTTCCGGATCAGGGGACCAGTATTTGCGTTCGTGCGCCTCGATAAGGCGGTTCGCGACCCTGGCGGACGCCGCCGGATTGAGCGACGCCAGTCGCTCGCGCATCTCGGGATCGAGCACGAAAGTCTCGGTGAGTTGCCGGTACACCCAGGGCGCCACTTCGCCCGTGGTCGCCGACCAGCCCATGGTGTTGGTGACGTGCTCCTCGATCTGGCGGACGCCCTCATAGCCATGCTTGAGCATGCCCTCGTACCATTTCGGATTGAGCATGCGCGTTCTCGTCTCGAGCGCGACCTGCTCCGATAATGTGCGGACTGTTCCCGCCCCGCGCGTCTGGTCGCCGATATAGACCGGCGCAGACGTACCGCCCCTGGCGATTCGCACCGCCCGGCTGATCCCGCCGAGCGTATCGAAATAATGATCGACGGTCGTGACGCCGAGCTCGACTGAATCCAGGTTCTGGTAGGCGAGATCGACGGTCGCAAGCGCATTCTTCAACAGCGCCGTCTGCTGCACCGGTTGCCCCTTCCGCCCGTAGGCGAAACTCTTGCGGCGGGTATAGGTCTCCGCAAGCTCGTCCTCGTCCTCCCAGCGGCCGTTCGCGACCAGATGGTTGACGTTCGAGCCATAGGCGCCGTCAGCATTGCCGAACACGCGCAGCGAGGCCGTTTCCAGATCGCAATGATGCACGGCCTGATAGGCCAGCGCGTGCTTGCGAACGAAGTTCTGCTCGACCGGCTCCTCGGCGCTAGCCGCCAGGAAGCAGGCCTCGGCAAGCAGCTTGATTTGCAGCGGCAGCAGGTCGCGGAAAATGCCGGACATGGTGATGATCACGTCGATGCGCGGCCGCTTGAGCTGATCGAGCGGTATCAGCTCGGCGCCGCAGAGCCGGCCATAACCGTCGAAGCGCGGCGCCGCACCAAGCAATGCCAGTGCCTGCCCGATCGGCGCACCCTCGTTCTTGAGATTATCGGTGCCCCACAGCACGATCGCGACGGACTCGGGAAGGCAATGGCCCTCGGTGACGTGCTTGTCGATCAGCCGCTGCGCCTGCGTTGCACCATCCTGCACCGCGAAGGCGCTCGGGATCCGGAATGGATCGAAGCCGTGGAGGTTGCGTCCGCTTGGCAGGATCGCGGGGGTGCGCAGGAGATCACCGCCCGGCGCCGGCCGTATGAACCGGCCGTCGAGCGCATGCAGGAGCGCCGGAATTTCGTGATCCCGCGCCAGCAGGTCGTCGATCGCCGCAAGTTCGCCATAGAGCTTCACCGAGGCTTCGTCGCGAGCCGGCAACGAATCAATCGCCTTGCCGCGAACGATCGCTTCCAGCAGCGACTTTTCGAGGCGCGCACCATGTGACGCATCCGCCACCGCCTGCAACATCTCGACGCGCTGCTCGGCCGACGGCGCCTCGCCAACGACATGAAGCCCGTGCGGGATCAACGAGTATTCGAGTTCGAGCACCGCCGCCGAAAGCCCGGCGATCGCCGCGGCCCGGTCCACCCAGGCCTGCTCGGCATCGATCAAGTCCAACGCCCGGGCCTGGGCCTGGATCAGGCTCGCCAGCTCGCCGCGCTCCGCTTCGTCGTCAGGCGACAGACCCCGCCAGCGCTCGATCGACGCCTTCAGCTCGACGAGGCCCTTGTAAAGGCCGGCATGGGCCACCGGCGGCGTGAGATAGCTGATTAGCGTTGCCGCCGAACGCCGCTTGGCGATCGTGCCTTCGGAGGGGTTGTTCGACGCATAGAGATAGAGGTTCGGCAGGTCGCCGATCATGCGGTCCGGCCAGCACGCCCCCGACAGCCCGGCCTGCTTACCCGGCATGAATTCGAGCGCCCCATGGGTGCCGAAATGCAGCACCGCAGCGGCACCGAAATCCTCGCGCAGCCAGCGATAGAACGCCGAAAAGGCGTGCGTCGGCGCAAAGCCCTTCTCGAACAACAGCCGCATCGGATCTCCCTCGTATCCGAATGCAGGCTGGATCCCGACAAAGACGTTTCCGAAGCGCTCGCCGAGCACGAAGATCGAGCTGCCGTCGCTCTGCTGCTTGCCGGGCGCCGGTCCCCATTGCGCCTCGATCTGACGCAGCCAGCGCTCGTTGCGGACGTGATCGCCGGCGGCAATGCGCGCATGAACGTTGGCGTCCGCGCCGAAGCGCGCGGCATTGCCGGTGACGATGCGCTCGCGCAACGCGTCGGCGCTGGCGGGCACGTCGACCTGATAGCCCTCGCGCTTCATCGCTGTCAGCGTCCGGTGCAGGGATTCGAACACCGAGAGGAATGCTGCAGTACCGGTATTGCCGGCATTCGGCGGGAAATTGAAAAGCACAATCGCGACCTTGCGATCCTTTGGCGCGGAGCAGCGCAATGCAACCAGGCGCGCGGTCCGGGCCGCGAGCATTTCGGCGCGCTCGCTGCATACCTGCATCTCGCCGCCGATCTCGGATTGCGCGAACGTGCACGCGCGTTCGCAGCCGGTGCAGGGCAGCCCTGCCCCGTCCGACCGGCCGCCATAGACCGTCGGCCCCGAGGCACCATCGAGCTCGGGGATGGCCACCATGATGGTACTCTCGACCGGCATCAGCCCGCGATCCGACGCGCCCCACTGTTCGAGCGTCTGGAATTCAACGGGGTGAGCGGAAAGATAGGGAACGTCGAGTTTGGCGAGAATATCTTCGGCCGCCTTCGAATCGTTGTAGGCAGGACCGCCGACCAGAGAGAAGCCGGTCAGCGAGACCACCGCATCGACGGCCCTGCGACCATCCTTCATGAAGAAGCGCTCGATCGCCGGGCGTTGGTCGAGACCGCTGGCGAAGGCGGGTATCACGCGCAGGCCTTTCGCCTCGAATGCCGCGATAGCGCCGTCATAATGAGCGGAGTTGCCGGCCAGGAGATAGGAGCGCAGCAGAAGCACACCGACCGCGCCGCGCTCGTTTGCGATGGCGGGCAGTCCATCGGCCGTTTCGGCGATGCGCCCCTTCATGCGCGGGTGGTACACGCCGACATCGGGATAGTCGAGCGGCGGTGCAGCCTTCGCGATGCCGCGAAGGCTGCAGCGCGGCCCGTCGGCGTAACGGTCCACCAGCAGCCGGATCATGTTCGCGATATTCTGTTCGGAGCCGGCGAGCCAGTATTGCAGCGTCAGGAAATAGGCCCGCATGTCCTGGGCCGTGCCGGGAATGAAGCGCAACAGCTTCGGCAATTGCCGGAGCATCTTCATTTCGCCCTTGCCGCCCGGCTTCTTGCCGCTGCGATTGCCGCGCAGTTTCTTCAGCCACGCGATCGCGCCGAGCGCCTCTCCGCTCATGTCGAATTTTCCGAGGCGCGTCAGCTTGACGATCTCGGCCGCCGACATGCAGCAGATCATCGCATCGCAGTCATTGCGGCGGGCGGCCAGCGCCGGCATCACGGCGCGGACATGGTCGTCGAGAAACAGCATGGTGGCGATTACGATGTCGCCCCGCGCGATATCGGCGTTGCATCTCGCAAGCGCCGCGTCGTCGGTGCCCCATTCATCGGCGGCGTGAACTGAAAGTTCCAGTCCCGGAAATTCGCGACGCACCAGGGCGCGGGCACGCGCGGCCGCGCCGGACAGATGGCTGTCCATGGTCACGACGACGACACGAAGCGGTGTCGCGTCAACGGGCGTAGTGCGCTTTGGCATCGTAAAGCGTCTCGACTGTGATGGTGGCGACGCCGTTTTCACTGGCGAAGCGTTCGGTGTTGCGGCGGGCTTTGCCACGAACGAAAAACGGAATTTTGCGTAGCTCCTGTTCGGCGTCGGCGGCCCACAGGATGGAGATCTCCTGCGACGGCGTAGCCGCTCGCGCGGCTTCGGATGCCGCGACCGCGGTGGCAGGCGCGGCGTGACCCGCGCCCAGATGCGACGGCAGCGCGCCATCCTTGAACTCGAAATCGTCCTTGAACATCGCGAGCAGATGTTCTTCAAGCCCCATCATCAGCGGGTGCACCCAGGTGTCGAAGATCACGTTGGCGCCTTCGAAACCCATCTGCGGCGCGTATCGGGCCGGGAAATCCTGCACATGCACGGGCGCCGAGATGACCGCGCAGGGAATCCCGAGACGCTTGGCGATATGCCGCTCCATCTGCGTACCCAGCACCAGCTCGGGCTGAAGTTCGGCAACCCTGGCCTCGACCTCGAGGTAATCGTCCGTGATCAGCGGCTCGACGCCGTAAAGCATCGCCGCCTCGCGAATGACGCGACCGAATTCGCGGGCGTAGGTGCCGAGCCCGACCACCGTGAAGCCGAGCTCATCGGAGGCAATTCGGGCGGCCGCGACGGCATGGGTGGCGTCGCCGAAGATGAAGACCCGCTTGCCTGTCAGGTAGGTCGAATCGACCGAGCGCGAATACCACGGCAGCCGCGTCGAAGGCTCCGCGAGTACCGCGGTGGCATCGACGCCGGCAAGCTTCGCCACCTCTTCGATGAACTCCCGCGTCGCCGACACGCCGATCGGAATGGAGCTAGTCGACGGCTGGCCGAACGACCGTTGCAGCCACGATGCCGCCTGACCGGCGATCTCCGGATAGAGCACGACATTGAAGTCGGCCTCTCCCAACCTCGCGAGATCGGCCGGCGTCGCGCCCAGCGGCGCGGTGACGCTGACATCGATGCCCAGCCTTGCAAGCAGACCGGCGATTTCGGTGACGTCGTCGCGATGGCGAAAGCCGAGAGCGGTGGCGCCAAGCAGATTGCAGCGCGGCCGCATGCCAGGGGAACGCTCCCGCCGCTTCGCGCCCGGCGCGGGCGCTGCGGGACCGGCGAGCGCGCGCACCAACTGATAGAATGTTTCGGCCGCGCCCCAGTTTTCCTTGCGCTGATAGGCCGGCAGATCGACGGCCACGACCGGGATCGGCAAATCGAGCGCGCGCGCGAGCCCCCCGGGATCGTCTTGAATCAAAGAGCCGGTGCAGGACGCGCCCACGATCATCGCTTGCGGCTGGAACCGCTCATAAGCGTTGCGCGTGGCGGCCTTGAACAATTCGGCCGTATCGCCGCCGAGGTCGCGCGCGGCGAAGGTCGTGTAGGTCACGGGCGGGCGACGATCGCGGCGCTCGATCATCGTGAACAGCAGATCGGCATAGGTGTCGCCCTGCGGCGCATGCAGCACATAATGCAGTCCCTGCATTGCCGTGGCGACGCGCATGGCGCCGACATGGGGAGGTCCTTCATATGTCCACACCGTGAGCTGCATGGTCATGCCACCAGTTTCGCGCGCCGCACCAGCGGGCGAGCGAACAGTTCGGCAAGATCAGCCGCTTGCTCGTAGCCCTGGATCGGCGTGAACACGAGTTCGATCGACCATTTGGTGGTCGAGCCCTCCGCTTCCAGCGGATTGGCGAGCCCGAGGCCGCATACGACAAGGTCGGGTTGCGCCGCCCGGCAACGATCGAGTTGCCGGTCGACATCCTGCCCCTCGCTCAGCGCGACATCAGCGGGAAGCAGCTCAAGCTCTTCAGCAAGATGCTCCCGATGCAGATAGGGAGTGCCGACCTCAATCAGTTTCATCGACAATTCGCGCGACAGGAAACGCGCCAGTGGAATCTCGAGCTGGGAATCCGGAAACAGGAAAATGCTGCGGCCGGCCAGCCGGTCGCGATAAGGCAGCAGGGCGCGCGCCGCGCGGAGCCGGTTGGGTTGCGTTACCGCGTTGAATCTTGTCTCCGCGACGCCGAAGGCATCGGCCGCCGCCTTCAGCCACGCCGTGGTTCCCTCGACGCCGAGCGGAAAAGGCGCAGCCAGCCGCGTCGCGCCCCTCGCCTCCAGCGCGCGCGCGGTGTCGGCAAGAAACGGCTGCGCGAGCAGGAATTTGGTGTGGGGTCCGATCGACGGAAGCGCAGTCGAGTTGCGTGGCGGGAGGAAAGCGACGGGACCGATGCCGAGGGCATCGAACAATCGGACGAACTGGTCTTCGACGATGTCGGCCAATGCGCCCACGATCAGAAGACGGCCCCCGCTCGTTCCAATAGGGGGCGCCGAGGGAACAAGCGAGGCGAGACAGGCATCCTCGCCTTGCGTGAATGTCGTCTCGATTCCGCTGCCTGAATAATGCAGCACGCGGACCGCGGGCGAGAAGGTCCGGGACAGCCGCAATGCGGCCCGCGACAGATCAAGCTTGATGACTTCGGATGGACAGGAGCCGACCAGAAACAGCAGACGAATGTCCGGCCGCCGGGAGATCAGTTGCGTGACGATGCGATCGAGCTCGTCGTTGGCATCCGCCAACCCCGCCAGATCCTTCTCTTCCATGATCGCGGTTGCAAATCGCGGTTCGGCAAAGATCATCACGCCGGCCGCGGACTGAATCAGATGCGCGCAGGTACGCGAACCCACCACCAGGAAAAAAGCGTCCTGGATCTTGCGGTGCAGCCAGACAATTCCGGTCAGTCCGCAAAACACCTCGCGCTGGCCGCTTTCACGGCGGACCGGCCTGCGCGCGACCTCGGCAGCAACGCTGCAGCCCTGAACCAGCGCGTTCATGGCTCGCTCCCGAAAACGGAGGGAGCGGAAGACGACAGCATCCGTTCGTCGCGGCGCGCAGCGCGCAGCTTCAGGATGAATTGCGTGGCATTGACCAAGTAGGACGCGTATGCGGCCAGAGCGATCAACATCTGCTGCTGCGCATTGCCGAGCCCGGCGAGCAACGCGACCAGGTAGGCGGTGTGCAAGCCCAGCACCAGGAAGCTGAACATGTCTTCCCAGAAGAAGGCCGGGGCGAACAGATAGCAGCCGAAGACTTCCCGCTCCCAGATCGAGCCGGTGATCATGATGGCGTAAAGCAGCAGCGTCTTCGCGACGATCGAGGCTGTTGCGATACCCAATCCCTCACCGCCGGCAAGATAACGGACGACCAACGCCAGGCTGATCAGGAAGACGGCAAATTGAACCGGCGCCAGGATCCCCTGCACCAGCGTCCATCGTGTTGCGTCGCGGCGAGCACGCTGCTCGGGTGTGTACAGCGTCCTAACTCTTTGAGCAGGCGAGCGGCCCGACGGTTTATCCGCGCGCGCCGACGAAAATCCGTTCGCAGGCGCAGCGACGGTTTCCGATGCCGGACTGTAAAGATTGTTTGACAGTGTTTCGGCGCAGTGATGCGATGCAGGCAGGGGAAAGCGAGCTGCGGTCGGGGATTGTCCGATCACCCGAGGAAAATCTGGTTCTGCAGCTGCTCGAAGATGCACCGCGCCACTCCCTAAGTGCGGGCTTGATGTCAGGAAGGCTAAACTCCGTTCTCGGAACTGTCAACTAAACCGTACGTAAATTAAACTTGACGGTCGAACGAGACGGACACTTAATGTGCGGGGGGAGTGTGCGAATGACCGACGTGAACGAGCAATCATTCTCAGCCGGCACGACGACAGACAGCGTCACCGCGCGTCGTTCGAAAACGCTTCGACAGAAGATTCCCGTGCCGATCTGGCGGTTTCGACCGACGCTGCAGCCGGTCAAGGTCGTCAAGACCATCCTTCCCAAGATCGTTCTCGCGCTTCGAAAGACACCTGCACCAAAGCCCACCGACTCGAGCGAGCCAAGCGAGGCAAGTCCGGTCGAACGGTTTGCAGCCCTCGCCCTCGCCAACGACGATGACGCCCCCTTCGCCTGTGTCGAAGAGATGCTGGCACGAGACGTGTCCGTGGAGTCGATCTTCCTGGATTTGCTCGCGCCTGCCGCCCGGCACCTGGGGAGCCTGTGGGAATCGGACGCGGCCGATTTTGCCAACGTGACGCTCGCCATGACTCGCCTGCAGCGGATCATGCGGCGGCTGGGCGAGCATTTTTGCCAGGAGACCATTCAGGGCAACGGAGAGACGGCCCTGCTGACGATCATTCCCGGAGAGCAGCACAGTTTCGGGCTCTCCATGGTCGCCGAGTTCTTCCGGCGCGCCGGCTGGAACCTCTGCACGGGGCCGTTTTCGTCGCATCATGAGCTGACGTCTCTCGTTCACAATCACTGGTTCGATGTCGTCGGCTTTTCCGTCAGCAGCGACCGCAGGCTCGACGAACTGAAGCAAGACATCCACGATATCCGTCGCGACTCGCGCAACCGGTATGTCGGCATCATTCTCGGTGGCCCGATGGTGATCGCTGATCCCGCACTTGTGGCTTCTATGGGAGCCGATATGATGTCGTCGGACGCGACGACCGCACCGCAACACGCGCTTGGCCTGATTCAGCAGATGAAGGCCCGGACGTGAGCGGTGTTCGAGGATACGAGCGTCGAAAGCCGGCGCGGCCTGCCAGGCCGCCAAAAACGACAACGGAGTTTCAGGGAATGTCGGCGACTGTGACGGACAGCTCCTCGCCGGCCAGCGTCGTCACTGCGCTTTATCTGCGCACCAAAGCCCTGCATCTTGAGGCCGAACGAACCGGCATCATTCGCGATCTGTTGCGCGGCGAAGCCAGCCGCGACGGCTATGTCCTGTTGTTGCGCAACCTGCTTCCCGCCTATCAGGCGATGGAGCATGGACTTCAACGCCATCGCGGCTCGGCCATTCTCGGCGCGATCGCCGATTACGGGCTCGAGCGTGCGGCCGCGATCGAAGCCGACCTTGCGGCCCTGTGCGGCGCACGCTGGAGCCACAACGTTCCCCTGCTGGCCGCCGGACGGCGCTATGCAAGTCGGGTTCAGGAAGCGGCGAAGGGCAACGGCGCCAGGCTGATTGCGCACGCCTACACCCGATATCTTGGCGACCTCAGCGGCGGCCAGATATTGCAGCGCTTGCTGGCACGGTCGCTGCAACTTCGGCCCGCGGAGTTGTCCTTCTATGATTTCCAGCGGTTTTCTGACCTTGAAGCGCTCAAGGCGGATTATCGCAGGGCCCTCGATCAGGCAGGCGTGCTCGCGGCGGATCCGGACGCCGTGATCGAGGAAGGCGCCGTCGCCTTTTCGCTCAACATCGATCTTTCCTGCGCCGTCCAGTCCATGGCGACGGGCGCGTCGGCAGTCGCAGCGGCAGAGTAAGCCGTCAGGGCAAGGCGATTTCTCGGGCTATTTCTCGGTCTTTTTCTCACCCGAGGTCCGCGACGAGTGCCAGATCAAGTGCTCGAGCACTTCGGCGGTTCGCAGCGTCGAATTGCGAACGCTCTCGAGCATCTCGGCAATGCGGCCGGTTTCAACGCCGTAGGTGATTTCGAACGCCGCGAGCTGGGCGTTTTCGACCACCGAAGACAGCAAATTCTGATAGACGAGATCAGCCTTGGAATCGAGCCGAACACTGTTGATCCGGTTGCTCTGAATGATTCCTTCCTGGAAGCGGCTGCGGGCCGCTTCGGCTGCCTTTCGGTCGGCGATGTCCGAGAAGATCAGCACAAAGCCAAGGGTGCGGTCCCGCGAAGGCTGCACCGGATCGGCTCGTACCATGAGCGGCTTCTCCCTGTTGCCCTCATCGCGCAACAAAAGCTCCCCGCGCCAGCTGCGATGATAATTGATGAGGTCTGCAACGTGCCGCAGAAATCTGTCCGGTTGCTGGAACGCTCCGGCCAATTCGTCCAGCCGGCCGGTCGCTGCGTAATCCTTCGGCAACAGTGTCTTGAACGCTTCGTTCATCAACAGGATCTTGCCGTCGATATCGGCGATGATCACAGGCTGATCCGAGACGCGGACATGACGGCTGAATTGCTCCAACTGGTCCTGGACAATCAGCGTGCGTACGGCGCGAAATTGAAGAACGATATCCGCGACGGCCTGTCCTATCATGCGGGCGGCCGAGATATCCGCCGCTGTCCACGGCTCGGACGTGCCCTCCACAAGCTGATGCCATTGCGCAAACGAACGGCGCGGCGACAAGTCGGACGGGTTGGAGCCGATTACAAACGGCTTCAACGGATCGCCGCCCCAGGTCACCGTGCGGATGCGCTCCGGACGAAACCAGATCAGATACTCTCCGGGATTGCTCGAGATCGGCGCCACCGCGATCCCGCTTGCAACCTTGGTTATTCCGGCGAATTGCGGCTCATCGAGGCCGAGCGATGCCGTCACCAACACGCCCGTGTCGCGCCTGGTATCGAGCCAGGCGCCGATCTCCCGTATTTCCTGAGTACCGGGAACCTCTCCCGCCGAGATGATCTGGCCCTCGTAAATCAACGCGCTGCCGCTTGCGCCCACCGGCTGCAATATCGATTGCGAGCTGTCGAAGATCGCCGCCCGCCAGTCGCCCTCGCGCGAGATCGCCTCGATCATTCGCTGCCCGAGGCGTTGCACGAAGATTTCCGACTGGCTCTGCGCAAAACTCTCGAGCGCTGCGATCCGGGTCGCGATCGCTTCCGCCAGCAGCTCGCACACTGCGCGCAATTCGAAATAGATGAACCGCGGCTCGTAGTGGTGACAGGCGATAAGTCCCCAGAGCTTTCCGCCGACGACCAGCGAGACCACCAACGTGGCCCCAACCCCCATGTTCTTCAGATATTGAAGATGAATCGGCGACATGCTGCGCAGGAAGCAAAGCGACATGTCGAGATCGCGCCCGGTCAGCGGCGACAGCCGCGGCTGCAGCGGAACCGGCTCATAGTTCACGTCGACCAGCACCCGGACCCGGGTACGCTCGTACAACCGCCGCGCCATCTGCGGAATATCCGTCGCAGGATAGCGATTGCCAAGATAGGCTTCGAGCTCGGGCTTGCGGCGCTCGGAGAACACCTCGCCGTGCCCTTCGTCGTCGAAGCGATAGACCATGACCCGGTCGTAGCCGGTGCGATCCTGGAACAGCGTCGCGGTTTCGTCGCATAGCGCGCGCAGCGAGGTCGCCGTACGAATTTTCTCCAGCGCCGTCGCGATTGGCCGGGTGAGATCCACCGAAGGGCCGGCGCGCTCCAGTTCGATGATAAGCCCGCCCTCGGGCGGACGGTGCAGGAGGCCATCGAACTCGGCAGCGGGTTTGCCGATGCGGCAGCGCACAGCGATCGGCAATCCCTGCGACGTCGGATCGAGATGCGGCAGGATGCGAAACAGCAGATCGCCGTCGAGTTCCGAAAGCGGCATCCCGATGACCTGCTTCAGATTCAGAAATGCGGCGGCGTTGGCGCTGGCCTGGATGACGCGATGATCGGGTTCGCTGACAACCAACAGGGCGCCGTGCGGTTGGATGGAGCCCGCGAGATGGATCTCTTCCCGTTCGCAGTTCGAAAGATCGGCTTTTCCGAACGCTGGGATAGCGAGGGAATGCGACGCCAAATCAATCCTCTGGGGTTTCCTCGGTATCCGGCCCCTTGTCGTCAAGGCCGTAACGGTTCAGCTTGGCATAAAGGCTCTGGCGGCTCAATCCCAGAAGTTCGGCGGTTGCCGTCCGGTTGCCCTCTGCGAGTTCGAGCGCCTGCTTCACGTAGTGCTGCTCGACGATGCTGACCGTGTTCTTCACCAGTTGGCGGAGCGAGGATTTTCCGATCTGCTCGCTCATCGATCCCAACGTCGACCGCAGCAGGTCGGTCTGGCTTGCGGAGGGAAGCCGGCGGGCGACGTTGCGGATCAGCACGCCGATCTGGCCCTGCTCCCCCGCCTCGCTCGCACCCGCCGAAATTTCAATCTCGGTCTCCGTTCCCAGTTCCCCGCGAATGGTCGTCGTGAAAAGGCGGACGATCTTGTGCTTCTGGACATTCGCGAGCAGCGCGTGCAGGTCGGCGCCGGGCTGCCAAAGCCAGCGCCCCAGCGACTCCCCGATCGCGGATCCCTTCGACCCCAGTTGCACGAGATCGAGAAACGCCTGGTTGACATGATGGATCACGCCGGAATGGTCCAGGGCGACGAAGCCATCGGGCAGTCGGTCGATCAGTTCCTCGATCGTTGAATGCGCGGCCTTCTCTGCCGGCGCCGACAAATCCGTCGCGGCGGTGAATTGCAGCAAGAACATGTGACCTGGTTCGGCCGTGATCAGCGATCCACGGAGCATCCACGGCTTCGCCTCGGGGCCGAGATGGACGAGGATGCTCAGGGCCTTGCCGCGTTCACGGATGCGCGCCAGCATTTCGCGGACCGCCTCACGATCCTCGGCCGCGACGTCATGCAGGAGCTCGCGGCCCGCCACGTCTTCATTGCGGCGGCGCGGGGTATTGAGCGCCTCAATGGCGGTGGGGTTGGCTTCGACGATGCGCAGATTGGCCGCGGAAACGATGATGACGGCCTCGTTCGAGGCGTCGAACACCAGCCGATAGCGCGTTTCGATCTCACGAAGCTTCCAGTAGTCCCGCTCCATGGTCTGCTGCGCTGCGATCAGGCGCGATTGCAGCTCGGCGACGGCCTGGAGATTCTTTCCGATCGCGAGCATACCGGCGCGGCCGCCGAGCAGCACGGTGGTAAATTCCATCGGAATTTCCAGGCCGCTCGGAAAACGCTGGTTGATCTGGCGGAAGGCCGAAATGCCGGTGACCCGCGCATCGTCGACCATGCGTTTGACCTTGTCGCCTCCCATTTCGCCCGCAATCTCGACCCAGGGGCGGCCGAGCCAGCCATCGACGCTCTCGGCGCCCATGGCCGGGGACAATGTCGCTTCTCGGATCACGCCTTCCATGTCCAGGAGCAGCGTAATGTCGGGCTGTACGGTTGGGGGTGCGGCCATTCGTTTAACTGCCGATCATCTTTGACAAGGCGGAGTTACAAGGATTCACCGAACCAACGATGGTCAATTCGGTGCACGGACTATGCCAATTCCGCCTGACACTCAACGCGCACCATGTGCCTCGGCAGCCCTACCATTGCACAGAATCCCCCTCGCAAGTCAAGAAACACCTTTATTTCTAAGGTTTTAGCTGTCAAATTTCCTTTACAGTCACCGGGAACCCCACCCCCATCTTCGGATTTATGACCTGACCGCTCGACGGTTCGACGGCCTGCAAGGGTCAAATTTCGGTCATTCCGCAGGAAATCCGACAACAGGATTTGATAATCGTAACTGTCAATATATCTTAACAGATGGAATCGGCCTTGCCGGCCAAAACGCCAAACTGAAGTCAGGGAGAGCAATGTGTCTGTCAAAGTATCAATCTTAGCTCTGGTCATCGCAGCCGCAGCACTTCCAGGCAGCACGGCGCTTGCACAGGACTCAGCGGGAGGCGACCCCACCAGGGGCGAACAGGTCTTCAAGCAGTGCATGACATGTCACCGCATCGGCCCCGACGCCAAAAACCTGATCGGACCGGTACTGACCGGCGTGATCGGACGGCAATCGGGCACGGTGCCCGGTTTTGCCTATTCAGCCCTCAACAAGGCCGCCGGTGAGAATGGCCTGGTCTGGTCCGACGATCTCATCATGCAGTATCTGCCCGATCCGAACGCGTTCCTGAAGAAATTCTTGACCGACAAGGGCAAGCCGGAACTTGCCACCGGCCAAACCAAGATGACGTTTCACCTGAGCGACGAACAGCAGCGCAAGGACGTCATCGCCTATATCAACAAATTCTCCGACAAGAAGTAGCGCCGCAAACCGGCCGGGAAAACCGGCCGGATGCTACTTGCGCCAGCGCCTGCAGATGTCGGTCAGATGCGCCAGCCCGGCAGCCCCAAGGCAGGCGCTGGCCGTCTTCCAACCGCCATCTGCGAGCGTCACGCGCAACGCGAGCAGCAGGAACGCGCCCGCGCACAAATTTGGCAGCAGATCGACCGGCGCAATGCCGCGACGCGTGCGGCGCCAATATAAAATCAGGGCCACGGTTTCGATCACAACCAGGGCAAGGATGAGATCGACCAGGCGGCCGCGGACGAACAGATCAGCCATATCTGAAGTTCACATGCCAATGGTCGGCTGACAACGCCCGTTCGCCGGTCACGAGAACGGGCCGTTGAGACGGACGACCGTCAGATTGAGAAATGCCGCGAACGACACCCACAGAAGATAGGGCACCAGATACAGCGTGGACGGTCTGGCGAAGCGCCAGAACACGATCATCGGCAGCAGTATGGAAGCCCAAAGGAACACCACCTCGATCAGCGCCCAGTCCGGCCTGCGCAAGGCGAAGAACAGCGTGCTCCACAGCACGTTGAGAAAGCCGTTCAATGCAAACAGCACGATGACCCAATCGCGTTGCACACGGTTCTGCGCGTCACGCCACGCGTAGACGGCTGACGCTGTCGCCAGCGCGAAAATCAGCGTCCATGCCGGACCGAACAGCCAGTCCGGCGGCTGCCAGGACGGCTTGCGGAGATTTTGGTACCATGGCCCCGTGTCGGTCAGGGTGCCGCCGAGCACCGCGACGAAGATCGCAACCGCGGCAGCGACCAGCACCGGTTTCCAGAAATCGCGCCGGCTCCGCATCAGGCCGAAGCCAGTCCGGCCATGTGAGCGAGGTTTTTGAAGAATATCCGGACATGCGCGATCGGCTTGGCGCGCACCAACTCCTTGTTCATGTAGGCGTCCCATGTCAGCTTCTGGACATCGCGGTCGCGGCAAATGGTGACGAAGCGTTCGCGGCGCCGGTCGTTCGAATACCAGTACCATTGCATCACGCCGAGGATCCAGAACACGACGCCATGCATCCGCATGAAGCGCTTTCGAGCCGACCGAAGCGCCTTAGCGTCGCCGGTTTCGAGGAACTCGTCGACGGCCTCCGCCGACAACCGCCCGCCGATCATCGCGTAGTAGATCCCCTCACCCGACGCGGGCGCGACCACGCCGGCGGCATCGCCCGCGAGCAGCACGCTGTGGCCGTCGTCCCAGCGCGGCAATGGATGCAGCGGGATCGGCGCGCCTTCGCGACGGATCGTCTCGACCGAACCCAGTCCCGCCGCATCGCGGAGATCGCCGACCGAGTTGCGCAGCGAAAATCCCTTGCAGGCCGAGCCGGTGCCGACACTGACGGTATCGCCATGCGGAAACACCCAACCATAGAAATCCGGCGACACCGTGCCACGATAATAGACGTCGCACCGCGTCCCGTCGAAACTGGATTCGGCTCGCGGCGAGCGAACGATTTCATGATAGGCGAACACATAGGGCAAGCGGTCGGCGCCCGGCAGACACTGACGCGCCACCGCCGACAGGGCGCCGTCCGCACCGATCAGCGCCCGGGTGCGCACGGATTTCTGCGACGTCGATCCGTCAGCCGCACGCTCTTCGTAATGGACGATCGTTTCACCGTTCGGATCGCGTTCGAAGCGCCTGAACAGCCCGGTTCGCCGCTCCGCGCCGGCTGCGACCGCGCGTTCTCGCAGCCATTCGTCAAATACTTCGCGATCGACCATGCCGACGAACCCGCCATCGATTGGCATATCGACCTGCTGGTCCGAGGGCGACACCATGCGCGCGGAATTGACGCGCGCCACCAGCAGATGATCGGGAATGTCGAAGTCGCGGATCAGTCGCGGCGGAATCGCGCCGCCGCATGGCTTGATGCGCCCGGCGCGGTCAAGCAGCAGGACACTCCGCCCGAGATTGGCGAGATCGGTCGCCGCTGTCGCGCCCGATGGTCCGCCGCCCACCACGACTGCGTCGAATAGCCTGGACTTTGGACGCATATCACCCTCCTGCGATCGCAACTGTCACTATATCGCCTCGCCCTATCGCGGCCCTTGCCGGTCCGCGATGAATCCGGACCGCCATCGCCGCGGCGACGACGAAGAGACCGGCTTCCGAGGCAAAGACGGCCGAATAAGAAAGCGACGGAGACGACAGCAGAAAGCGGGCGACATCGCTCGCCATCGTTCCGAGGAAGCCGCCGAGGCCGAATGCAAAGGCCTGAGCCGCACCCCATAGTCCCATGCGAACGCCTTCGCGCCTTTCGCCACCGGCACCGACGAGAGCCATCATCGAGCCGATCGCCGCCACAGCATAAGCGCCGTTGGTCACGCCGAGCATGAATACCGTCTGACGCAGCGGCCAGGCATGACCGACGACGGCTGCTGCAGCCAGGCACAGCAAGGCGATCGCCGAAGCCAGACATCCGCCGACGGTCCATATCTGCAAATTGCCGCGCAGTCGCGGATAGAGCGCGCCGATCAGCGGCACTACCGCCATTCCGATCAGCGTGCCACCGTGCTGAACACCTGAGAGCTTTGTCGTCTCACCGGGCGTAAAGCCGAACACGGTGCCGGCGAACGGCTCGAGGATCAGATCCTGGGCGCTATAGGCCAGCATCGAGACGAACACGAACATCGCAAAGCGCCGCGACCGTGGTTCGGCCCAGACTTCCATGAAAGCGGCGCGGAACGAGGACTGCGTCGCTATTTCCCTTGTGCGCGGACTGAGCGTGATCGCGCGGCCCTCGATTCCCCATACGCCTGCCATGGTGAGGACCATCGCAGCGATCGATACGCATCCGGAAACCAAGACCAGCCTCAGCGGCGAGAACGGATCGAGCAGGTGGCCGGCAACACCGGTCGTCACGATGAAGCCCGCGATCATCATGATCCAGACGATGGTGGCTGCTGCTGCTCGCCTGACGTCATCGGTGCGCTTGGCCAGCAAGACCAAGAGCGAGGTCCCGGCCGCGCCGACCCCCGCGCCGATCAGGCAAAACGCGACGACAGCGAGCCCAATACCGAGCCACGCATTCGTCGTCATCCACGCCGTCGCGACCGATGCCAGAAAGCCTCCAAGCGCGAGAACCGCCATGCCGCCGACGATCCAGGGCGTTCGCCGCGCCCCGACGTCGGAGCCGTACCCCCATGCCGGACGAAAGACCTGCAGCGCGTAATGAATGGCCACCAACGCACCCGGCAGCATCGCCGGCATCATCAACTCGACCACCATGACACGGTTGAGCGTCGAGGTGGTCAGGACAACGATCGCGCCAAGACCGGTCTGCACCAGACCGAGCCGCACAATGCCGAGCCAGGAAAGGACCGGGTTGTTCATGGCACTCCCCCCGTCCCGAGCGCCGCCAGCGCGAACGCCGTGATCAGCATGCCGGCCACGTAACAACTGATGCCGGTTCCGTTGTACCACGGCGCCCGCTCGCGCGGGCTTTTGAGAAAATGGGCCATCAGGACAAACTGCGCCGCCAGCAGCGCGCCGACGGCGGCGGCATAGATCGGCTGCTGCCATGACAGCAACAAGGCCACCACGACCACCTGCGGCACTGCCATCACGAAACAGGCGAAGCGTGCGGCGTTGCCGACACCGAGCAGCACCGGCAATGAGTCGATTCCCATTCGCCTGTCGCCGTCGACCGACTTGAAGTCGTTTAGAGTCATGATGCCATGGGCGCCGACACTATAGAGCAACGCGATCGCAACGATGCGCCAATCGGGACCGGCCGCGCTCATCACGGTGGCGCCGGTAAACCATGGCAGGCCTTCGTAACAGAGGCCGCAGGCGGCATTGCCCAGCCAGCCGTTCCGCTTCAACCGGATCGGCGGGGCGCTGTAGGCCCATGCCAGGACAAGTCCGACGACAGCGACGACGAAGCCCCGGGCGCCGAGCGACGTCGCAACCACGAGCGACAACACGGTCCAGAGCACGGCAATATAAAGGCCCCAGCGTCCCGGGATACGGCCCGACGGTATCGGCCGGTCCGGCTCATTGATGGCGTCAACGTGCCGGTCATACCAGTCGTTGACGGCCTGGCTGGTGCCGCACACCATCGGTCCGGCGAGCAGGACCCCGGCTGTTATCAAGGGCCAGCGCTGTGTCGGCGACACGCCAGATGAGACGATGCCGCAACCCAGCGCCCACATCGGCGGAAACCAGGTGATCGGCTTCAACAGCTCCAGAACGACAAGGGGCGAGGGACGATGCGCGGCGTAACTATTCATCTTCGCCCTCTTCATCTGTCGCATGCTCGGCAAGCCCGAAGCGGCGCAGCTTGACGTAGAGACTCTGCCGGCTGAGGCCGAGCATTTCCGCGGCCGATGCGCGGTTGTTGCCGGTCAATTCCAGCGCGGCTTCGATCGAAAGCTTCTCGATCAGATCTGTGGTCTCGCGCACCAGATCGCGCAGCGGCACCCGCCCGATCAGCTCGGTCAGTTGCGCTATCGAGCGTGGAATCTCACGGGCCGAGGATGGGGTCGCCGACAGCCGCTTCTCGACGTTCCTGATCGCAAAGCCGAAGCCTGGCTTGTCGTCATCTGCAGGCATCGCAACCGCGGACACCTCGACCTCGGCGGTCGCGCCGTATTCGCCGCGCAAGGAGGTCGCAAACAGCTTGATTGAACCGCTCTGGCGGAGATTGGCCAATGCCACGTTGAAATCGACGCCGGCCCGGCCGAGCCACCGGTCCAGCAATTCTCCCCGCGCTTGCTCAGCGCTGGTGAGCTGGGCCATTTCGAGAAAGGCCGGGTTGGCCTTGACCACCCGGCCGTCAAATTGCGTGATGACGAGCCCGTCGGGCGCCGTTTCAAAATACGTGAGCAACGCCGAGGTCGCCTTCAGCGCGGAGCTGTCGGCAAGCGAGGCTTGCGAGGCAAGGCGAATCAGGAACAGCGAGGCGTTCTCCTGACGAAACAGGGAGACGGCAATGCTACATTCGCGCTGCCCGCCCGCCAGATGTCCGCGCGCGCTGCGATCGCGGCCGGTGGCGCGAACATCCGCCAACAGGGTTTGGATCACCTGCGCGCTGTCAGGATGAAAACAGCCGATGAAGGACGATTTGAGCAGTTGGGGCGCGCTCTCGTCGAGCAGTGCAAGCGCCGCCGGATTGGCGTCAAGAATCATGTTGCTGCCGGCATCAACGATCATGACCGCTTCCGACGAGACCTGGAACAGCAAGCGATAACGCGTTTCGGCATGGCGAAGCCGGGCGTAATCCCGTTCCATCGACTGCTGGGCGTTGATGAGCCGCTGCTGCATGGCAGCGAGCGGACGAAGGTCGCGGCCCACCACCACGAAGCGGTCGTTGCGGCCGATATTGATGGCCGAGTAGAGCACCGGGATATCCTCTCCGCCGGCCGAGGGATGGTTGACCTGCCGCCAGTTCGATGACTTCTTGGCCACCGCATCCTGAAGCAGCCCCTCGGCCTTCGCTCTGGTCTCGGAAGTGACGGTCTCTGCGAGCTTCGATCCCAACCAGCGTCCCTGCGCATCCAACTCCAGCGACAGCTCCTCCTTGTTGAAAGCGACGTCGCGGATGATCCCCTGCCCGTCGACCACCAGCGCGACGTCGGTCGCAGCCGCGAGCAGATTCGCGACCACCGGCGCAGCGAGATCGCCCAGCGACTCCTTCGGGGATTTGAACACCTGGACCAGGGCGAACATCCTCCACCAACCAGTGACCCTCCACTCCAGCGTTCTTCCAACCCGGCTTTTCGTTCTTGGCGGACGCGTCTCGCACGGAGCTCATCCTTGCCCGCCTACCGCCTTATCTTCGAATGAAACGCGCCTGAGCCGGCGAGCCGAGGGAAACATGCGCGCGCCTCGATGGTGTTCGGCAATGTTCGGCGCGCGCACTCGCAATTCGCTTTTGATCCGCTTATCTCGGCAGCGCCAGTCCGTGCTTGACGCCCCAGTCGAACCAGTTGTCGACGACGGTGCCCGAGAGCAGAATTCCAATGCCTCCGCACAGCGGGCAGAGCACGGCGAACCACCAGGCCCAGCGGTGGATCGATTCGGCGGTGGCGTTGAAGCCCATCGTCCAGCGCCAGAACAATGCCGCTCGCTCCAGTGCCGTTCCGCGATCGACGATCTGCTCGATCTCACGCTCGCCGCCATAGCGGCTGACCGCGAGGATGGTGGCGCCGTGCATGGCGAACAGCAGCGCCGAGCCGTAGAGGAACGCGATCGAGAGCATATGGAACGGATTGTAGAACAGGTTGCCGTGGGTGATCGAGAAATTGTTGGTCCAGTCGAGGTGCGGAAAAATTCCGAACGGAACGGCCTCGCTGAAATGTCCCATCAGGAGCGGTCGGATGAAGCCGAGCACCAGGTAGAGCCAGATCGCCGACGCGAAGGCCCACGATACGTGCGTTCCCATGCCGAGCGCGCGCGCCCGTCGGTAGGTCCGGATCCACCACAGCAGGATGGATGTCGTCAGGGAAAATCCAGCCATCAGCCACCAGCCGCCCTCCTTGAGCGGCGGGATACTGATGCCGTATTCCGGCTTCGGGGGATCGAGCGAGAGCCAGGGAAGCTGTCTGACGAATTCGATCGGGCTCCAGTTCACCGACGCCAGCATATTGAGACCGATGATCTCGGTCGCGACGATGCCGCATATGATCGACGCGAGGCCCGTGAAGCCGAGATAGATCGGGCCGACCTGGGCGTCCCCCAGCTTTCCGAGCCAGTAATTGAACCGGCCCTCCCCGGATCGGACCCAGGTTCCCGGTTGCAGGGGAATTCCCGGATAGATGGTGCTGCGCACCTGCACTTGCGTGAAGAAGTTCTGATACTGGGCCATGACGAGAATTCTTTCTGATGACCGGGATTAGTTGGAGGACCAGATCGGGAGATTGCGCCACCAGTTCCACCACTCGGACCAGGCGTTGCCTTCCGACCACAACGGTCCCGAGATCACGATGCAGACGGCGCTGAAGAACACCGCCGACAGCGCCACGAACAGGCCGAGCCGGTGGATGCCGATGGTGCCGACGGAGTAGCCGATCAGATCGCGGAAGATCGTGTTTTCATGTTCCGGTGATTTCACCGGCTCGCCCCTGTCCGGATTGGTCGAGGACAGGATCAGGCCACCGTGCAGCGCCAGCGCCAGGCACGTCGTGAAAAAGAACGTGATAGCGATCATGTGGGCGGGATTGTAGTGGAAGTTGCCGTAGGTATAGCCGGTGTTCGACACCCAATCGAGGTGACTGATGATGCCGTACGGAAATCCGTAGCTCCATGAGCCCATCAGCACCGGACGGATGACCACCAGCGTGAAATAGGCGAAGATGGCAAAGCCGAACGCAAACGGCACGTGATACCCGATGCCGAGCTTTCGGCAGATCTCGACCTCGCGCAGCGCCCATGAGACGAACGCGCCGAGCGCGCATACCGTGACGATCTGCCAGATGCCGCCTTCCTGCAGCGGCGCGAATGACAATCCATATTTCACGTCGGGCGGGTTGATGCTGATCTGCCAGAGATTCCAGGTCGGGCCGAGCGCCGCGCCCCAGAGGATCATGGCGATGCCGACCAGGGCGAAGAACGCCGTCGTCATGCCGAAGAACCCGACGTAGAACGGGCCGATCCAGAAGTCGAACAAGTCGCCTCCCAACAGCGTTCCGCCGCGGACCCGGTATTTCTTTTCAAAGCTGAGCATCGCCATCGATCGTTCCTCCGCCTGCGAATTCAAAATCAGCGTTCTTTGCCTGTCGGCACTCGATCGTTAGCTACCGGAAGCGGACGAGACCGGCCGCTCCATCCGGCCTCGCCCGTTCCGGTACGCAGTACGTCATGCCATCAGGACGGCATGCTTGGTGGTGTGTACGGCAGAGAAATCTCTCCCGTTTTCGCCGGGCCCTTGCGGGGGCCGTCCAACCAGTTGAACCGGTCGGTCGAGAGCAGAATGAAGTGGATCACGATCGCCAGTCCGAACAGGAACGTGAAAAGCATGATCAACGCACGCCGCGGGTCGAATAACAGCCAGATTCGCCACATGTTTGCCTCCCTTTAGGTCAGATACGACAAGGAGACGCTGGCGAGGTGCTGGATGCCGTCCATCGCTGCCTTGTAGCCGCCGGGGCCCGGCAGCCATGGACGCCACATCCAGGCGAGGATGTGGGCAACCACCGCGATAGCCGTGAAGAGCAGGAAGCTCGTCATGAATATCGTGTGGAATTCCTTGGCTTCAGCTTCGGTAAGCCCCGAGAGGGAACCGTCCTTCATTTGGTATTCCTCCTGGTGATGGCCTTGCGGCCGTTCGCCGCCCGAGCGTGGGCGGCAGCGAAATGCCGTCTCGTTGGAAACGGCAGTTTTCCGTCCGGCACCGCCGGACGAAATTCCGACCTACAAACCCATGAACGACGAAACGACCACGACCCTCGCAGCGCGTCTTGCCTCTGCGAAGATCGACTGGCCATGGTCGATGTCGCGAACCGCGTCGTGCTCGCGTCGCGGCATCAACCGAGTGGCGACCGCGCGAAACAGGAAGAGCGCATAGCAGGCGCCGAACACGAGCTTCGACTCGATCGTAGTGCCATCCGCCGACACTCTCGGACGGTGGCCGGTGTGAACGAATTCGGACATCGACGTCACCTCTCGATTTTGGGATTCCACATGCAGGTATGGAACACCGGACAGGTTTGCTGCGGTCATTCTCATGCATTCACCCCGTCCATCAGCGCGGAGCGTGCTTTGTCGACAAAATCGGTCGTGACGCGCGTCTCGCCGGCGCGGCGTGCGCCCCGCTCCGCGGCATCGCGCAGACGCTTGGCCGCCGAGATGCGCACCAGCACCGGGTGAGCCTCGAGCACCTCGTCGAGCAGCGCCTTCGCTTCATCGCTCCACAGGATCTCGTCGTGCAGCCGCGCCGGCGTCGGCTCGACCCGATCGAGATCTGCCGCCAGGGGCAGGATATTGAACAGCGCGTCGAAAAGTCCGTTGCAGACTTCCTGGATCAGATAGGTCGCGCCGGAATAACCCATGAACGGCGTGCCGGTATGACGGCGGATGACCGCACCCGGAAACGATGCCGGCAGGTAGACGGCGCGGCCGCCGGCCTCGGCGAGATACATGCGCTCGTTGTAGCTTCCGAACATGATGAGCGGCGGCTTCTCGCGCACCGCGCTGCGGACCGCATCGTTGTCCGGCTTGACGCCGGCCTTGCGCGCAAAGGAGAAGGTACACGGCAGGCCCATCTCCGTTTCCAGGAAATTCCTCACGCCGCGGGCGTAGGTTTCGTTGGCCACGATGGCGAAACTTGCGGTGCCGAAGAAATCCTGGGTCACCGAACGCCAGAGGTCCCATAGCGGCTTGATGGTGGTGTGTTTCTCGCGCGCAATGAACGGCTCGGGATCGAGGCCGAGCAGTTCGCCGAGCTTGCGCAGGAATTTGGTGGTGCTGTGCAACCCGATCGGCGCCTGCAAATAGGGACGCTCGAGCGCTTCGCACAGCATGCGGCCGAATTCGCGGTACATGCAAACATTGACGTCGGCGTTGACGAGTTTGGGGATGTCCGCGAGGTGGCTGCCGAGCGGAAACACCATATTGATTTCGGCGCCGATACCTTCGACCAGCCGGCGAATTTCGGCGAGATCGGACGGCATGTTGAAGGTGCCGTAGATCGGTCCAATGATATTGACGCGCGGCTTGACGTCGGGCGAGCGGGGTTTGCGCTCCGGAATTTTCTTTGACCCGTATTCCTTCCAGAGCCAGACGATCGCCCGGTCGGCGCTTTGCCACTGGTCCTCATCGATGGTCCGCGGCAGAAATCGCTTGATGTTGGTTCCTTCCGGCGTCACGCCGCCGCCGATCATCTCCGCAATCGAGCCGGTGACCACGACGGCCGGCAGATAGGGGTCGAGCACGCGGTGTGCGCGCTTCATCGCGCCCTCAGTGCCGGTCTGGCCGAGTTCTTCCTCGCCGAGCCCGGTCACCACGATCGGCAATTCGTGCGGCGGCAGCGCGTCGGTGTAATGCAGCACTGACGTGACGGGCAGGTTCTCGCAGCCGACCGGACCATCGATGATGACCTGCATGCCCTTCACCGCGGTGAAGGCGTAGACCGCCCCCCAATATCCACCGGCGCGATCATGGTCGAGGACGAGCATCAGATCATCTCCTCGGCTTTGCGCTTCCTGGCCTGGGCTTCGATCTGCTTCCGGTACTTCTCGCGGAAGGCTGCGTTGTCGTTCGGGGTGTCTTCCCAGACTCCCGCCGCGTGACCCTGGCCGACGTCACCGAAGAACGCCTTCATCTCGTCGAAGCGGCCCTGGTTGGCGAGCGCGGCATTGACGACCTGCGCCAGCGAGCCTGCACCGGCGACGCCGAACAGCGGCCGCGCCGAGATCAGGTTGGTAAAATAGAGCGCGGGAATCGCCATTTGCTTGGCCTTCTGCACCACCGGCGTCGTGCCGATCGCCAGATCGGGGGTGAATTCGTTGACGGCCGCGAGATCCATTTCAAGCGAGGCGCGATACTGAACGCGCGTGCCCTTGGCTTCGAGCCATCCGCGGTCGACGTCCGACCATTGGGTCCTTGGGCAGGCCGTACCGACATAGGGCACGCGCGCACCACTTTCGATCAACAAGCGCGCCACGAGCAATTCCGAACCCTCGTAGCCCGACACGGTGATCCGGGCATCGACCGGCCTTGCCGCCAACGCCGACTTGATCATCGGCAGGAAACGATTCTTGGCAGCGCTGATCTTGTCGCGCGCGATGTTGCAGGCGTCGCCGATCGCGTCGAGCCACGCGGCCGTACCGTCATGTCCAACCGGCGCGGAGCCAACGATCTTCCGGCCGGCAAGATCGAATTGGCGGAAGCTTGCCGTATAGAACGGGTGGATGGCGGCAACGACGGAACAATCCAGCGCTGCATAGAGCTCGCGCCATTCGCGGGTCGGGACGACGGGACCGGCCGCGAGCCCGAGCGGCTCCAGCATCATGCCGATCCCGACGGGATCGGCTGGAAACATCTCGCCGACCAGCGTGACCGTCGGCCGCTCGCTCCTGCCATTGCGCGGCGACTGGACGGGGCCCTGCTCGACTTCCTTGCGGGCATAGTCGAGCATCGCCGCGGCGAGGACGTCCTTGGCTTCGGCATGAGTCGGCACGCCGAAACCCGGCACGTCGATGCCGATGATGCGTACACCGTTGATTTCATCCGGCAGCAGATCGAGCGGCACACCCGAAGCCGTCGGCACGCAGAGATTGGTAACGATGATGGTGTCGTAGAGCGCGGGATCGGCGAGCTTGAACACGGCTTCGCGGATGTCCTCGAACAGTTTTCCCGTCACCAGCGTCTCGGAATTGAACGGGACGTAGCCGACCGTCCGTCGTGCGCCATAGAAGTGCGAGGTGAATGTCAGGCCATAAACGCAGCAGGCCGAGCCCGAGAGAATCGTGGCGGTGCGACGCATGCGCAAGCCGACGCGCAAGGACCCGAAGGCCGGGCACATGCTCTGCGGCTGGTCGTGCGGACCTTTCGGATAGTCTTCGGCGTAGCGATCGAGGATGTCGCTCTTGCCGGCGGCTGCGGCTGCCGCCTTCAACTCGCCCGCACCGGCATGGCAGCCAAGGCCATCGCTTCTCGTCGCTGTAGCTTTGATTGCGGCGGGTGCAGGCGGCAGGCTCGCCGGGGCTGCGTCCACGGCGATCTCTGGCTCGGAATCCGTTACCACGGACTCGGCGATCGCACCGGCGTATCGAGGCAGAATGACGTTCATGTCGTGCTCCGCGTCATCCCGGCTCTCACGCTGCGTCGTAAACGACTTCGAGGGAGGGTTTGTCGACTACGGACCTGCCGCACATGTCCTCCATGGTGGCAGGCTCCAGCACGACGCCGCGCCCGACCACCTCGCCCTTGAACAATCCGAGCAGGCCGTCCTGCGTCAGCGGCGTGGGGCGGACCGGCGGCGCCAGAGCGACATTGGTGGCGAGTTCCTCGAACAGGGAGCTCCACTGCCCGCCAGGCAGGCCGATGATTTCATAATTCGCGCTCTTCTTGCGGATGTCGTCGTCGGCCGGGATCGCGGCAAGCACGGGAATGCCGACCGTCTGCGCAAAGGCCGCGGCCTCACCGCTACCGTCGTCCTTGTTGATGACCATGCCGGCGACGCCGACATTGCCGCCGAGCTTGCGGAAATATTCCACCGCGGAGCAGACATTATTGGCGACGTAAAGCGATTGCAGATCGTTCGATCCAACGACGATGACCTTCTGGCACATGTCGCGCGCGATCGGCAGGCCGAAACCGCCGCAGACCACGTCGCCCAGGAAGTCCAGCAGCACGTAGTCGAAGCCCCATTCGTGAAAGCCGAGCTTTTCGAGGAGCTCGAAGCCGTGGATGATGCCGCGCCCCCCGCAGCCGCGGCCGACTTCCGGACCGCCGAGCTCCATGGCGAACACGCCGTCGCGCTTGAAGCAGACGTCGCCGATTTTCACTTCCTCGCCGGCGAGCTTTTTCTTCGAGGAGGTCTCGATGATGGTCGGACAGGCGCGACCGCCAAACAGAAGAGACGTGGTGTCGCTCTTCGGATCGCAACCGATCAGCAGCACCTTCTTGCCCTGCTGCGCCATCATGTAAGACAGGTTGGCGAGGGTGAAACTCTTGCCGATGCCGCCCTTGCCGTAGATCGCAATGATCTGCGTCTCCTTGGTCACGGCCGTCGTCACCGGCGCATCCGGCTCGATCGCAGCTTCCGCCCGCAGTTCGTCTTTCATGCTGATGTGAGGCACGACATTCATGAGAGCGAACTCCAGTTCAGGACCATCTTCAGGCACGCGGGATCTTCGAACGCGATCGGATAGGCGCTCGATGCGTCTGCGGCGTCATGGCGGTGGGTAATCAGGCCATCGAGCGACAGTCGTTTCGACTCGATCAGCGCCTTGGTTGCGACGAGATCCGACGGTTGCCATTCGGCGGCGACGCGAATGCGTGCCTCGCGCATGAAGGCCGGCGGAAATGCAAAAGACAGCGGCTCGCTGTAGAAACCGGCGAGCACGATCTCGCCGCCCGGCGCGATTCGGCCGATCAGCGCGTTCAAAAGGCCCGCATCGCCGCTGACGTCGTAGATGCTTTTGTAATCACGGCGGGTATCGTGCTCGGGATCAATCACGCCATAATCGACCGCGCCGCCGACACGCGCGGGATTTTTCTCCCACACCACGGGCGGCTCGTTCCGGACCGCGATCGAGATGCGCGCCAGCAGCCTGCCAAGGACGCCGTGGCCGACGATGCAATCCGGAGCGGTGGCGCCGCGCGCCGCGATCGCGTGATACGCCGTCGCCGCAAGCGCCAGCAGGATGCCACGATCGCCGAGGTTTTGATCGAGCGGCACCACCCGCTTGGCCGGCACCACCAGACGCGATGCAGATGCGCCGAACAGGCCGCGCACTTCGCCGAAACATTTGGCGCCGGGAACGAAAACGCGCTGACCAGAACGAAGTTCAGTGGCCGATCCGGCCTCGACGATGCGGCCGACCGACTCGTAACCGGGGACCAGCGGATATCCCATTCCCGGGAACTGGGGCATCCGGCCCGACCAAAGCAACCGCTCGGTGCCGGTCGAGACCCCGCTCCATTCGACGTCCACGACGACGTCGGTGGCGGTCGGAGCGGTCAACGCCAGCCGATGGAGCTCAATTTGCTCCGGCTGCTGCAGCACCACCGCGATGGTATCCATCGCCCACTCCGATCTTCCACGGGTCGCGGAAGGACTCCGCGACTGTCATGCTATCCTGACATTCGAGACTGTCAAGATTGATTTACGTAAATCAGGCTTGTTTGTGCAGTGATCACGCTCGCCAGCATCGGCATCGCGGTCGGCCGCAATGCGATATCGACAAAACCGGCTGCCGCGAGCATTTCACTCAACCGTTGGAATGTCCGGGGCCGGCCGCTGCCCATGGCCAGCAGATAGAAGGCGAAATATGCGTCTCCGATCGGCTCGGCTCCGCGAACGCCGGAGATCGGCTCGGCGATCAACAGCGTTCCGTTGACCGGCAGCGATCGGCGGATCGCACGCAGCAAATTCATCACGTCGGCGTCGTCGTGGTCGTGGAGCACCCGCACCAGCGAGACGATGTCCGCTCCGTCCGGCAGCCTGCCGGTCCCGAAACTGCCGCCGATCGCGACTGCGCGGGAGGACAGCCCCGCCGCACGAAACCGATCGCTGGCCTGATCGGCGACCGCGGGCAGATCGAACAGCACGCAGCGCAGCTTCGGCGCATGCGCAGCGATCTCGGCAATGAAGCTGCCGTCGCCTCCCCCGATATCGAGCAGGCAGCGATGTCGGGAGAATGAATAGGCGGAGAGCACCTGCTGGGCGATCATCGGTTGCGATGCCGCCATCAACGCGGTGTAAGGCGCGATTGCTTCGCGAGAAAGATTGGCGGCCTTACCGTTGCCGGCATAGGCCCAGTAGGCCGCGAGCTGCCCTGGCCGGGCTGCGCCGCGCAGCAGCGCCACCGGGTCCATCAGGTCGCTGTAGAGCATCGCGTGGTGCTCGATCATGGAGAGCACGCCGGGGTTGCCCAGGAGCGCCGCACCGAGCGAGCCGAGGCCGTAACGGCCCAAGCTGCGGCGCTGCGCGAGCTGCAACGAAACCGCGGCATCGAGCAGCAGTGCGGTCTTGTCCATCGGCAATGACAGCCGGGACGATAGTTCCGCGACGCCGAGCGGCCCGTCCACCAATGCCTCGAACAGCCTGAGGCGGACGCAGGCGAGCAGAATCTGCGAATAGACAAACCCGGCGCAGAGATCGAACAGTGCGCTCGCCCGCCTTCGCGCAATCGGCCGCGTCAGCGCAAAAGTGCCGGCAAATCGCTGAAAAGCCGGATTCGACAGGATCGAGTCGCGCCAGCCCAGCAACCTGTCATGCAGAGACAGCCTTCCTGAGGCGCGAACCGGCGGCTGTGCCGGCCGGTCAGGCTCCTCGCCGCTCCGTGCTTCATCTTCGCCAGCGACCCCGCGATGCGCGATCGTGGCCATGGCAGCTACGCCGCGAACTGCGCGAGCTTGGCCGGCACCAGGCGCCTGGCTTCCGATAGCATCAGCGAGCGTAGCTCTGCGCCATTCGGGCAAGGCGGTATTGCATCGATCGCCCCACGCACCAGCTCATGCAACCGGTAGAGCGCGCCGTCGAGACCAAGCTCGATCACCGCACTGGGGCGCCCGAGCGCGAGATCTTGGCCGACGGGCTTGCCGATCTCTTCTTCGTCCGAGGCTGCATCGCGGATATCATCGGCGACCTGATAGGCCTCGCCGAGCTTCTCGCCGACCATCCGCCAGGGTTCCGCATCGGCGCCGGCCGACGCTGCGCCCGCAACCGTCGCGGCGGCAAACAGCGCACCGGTCTTGGCGCGGTGGTAATGCGCGAGATCGATCTGCGGCTCGCATTCCCAGGCCTGGCCCGCGACGATTCCGGAGGGAACGCCGACCGATTGGGCGACGGTCATGGTGAGCGTCGCCAGCCGTTCAGGCTTGCCCCGCACACGCGCCAGTGTCTGGAACGCCAATACGATCAGCGCATCACCCGTCAAAACCGCGAGCGGTTCGCCGAAGGCCTTGTGGACCGAGGGTCTGCCGCGACGGGTATCGGCCGCATCGAAGCAGGGCAAATCGTCGTGCACCAGGGAGGCGCAATGCAGAAGTTCGAGCGCGGCACCGGCGGCTTCGGTCGCAGCCGGATGATCCTCGCCGCACGCCGCCGCAACGCTGTGGCAGAGCCGGGGCCGGACGCGCGCGCCCTTGGGAAACACCGCATAGCGCATCGCGGCGGCGAGCCGCGGCGGACATCCTGGAATTTCAGCGAGAGATACAGCCTCATTCAGCGCCCGCTCGATCCGGCTGGAGACGTCCATGGCAAGGGCTCCTGAATTGGGCTGTAAGTTTTGATTGTCAATTTGAGTGTAAATAAATATAGACACATGTCAATCGACAACACGGAGCCGGCGCGTCCCATGCCCAGAGATCGTGTTCTCGTCGTCGGTGCCGGGATCGCAGGGCTGGTTTCGGCCTTCGCACTCGCAGCACGAGGCCTTGATGTCACGGTGCTCGAGCGCGCCTGCGCGCCCGGCGGCAAGATGCGGCGCGTCGCGATCGGCGCTTCAGCGATCGACAGCGGTCCAACCGTATTCACTATGCGCTGGGTGTTCGACGAATTGTTCGCCGCGGCGGGCAGCAATTTCGAAGATCACGTTCGTCTGCGGCCACTGGAGATCCTCGCGCGCCACGCCTGGGACGCGCACACGAGGCTTGATCTTTTTGCCGACGAAGCGCGTTCGGTGGACGCCATCGGCGAGTTCGCAGGCGCCGCCGAGGCCGCGCGCTATCGCGGCTTCTGCCGTGACACCAAACGCATCTACGACGTTCTCGAAAAGCCGTTCCTGCGCGCACCGCACCCCAGCATGGCCGGACTGATCGGCGCCAACGGCTTTCGCGGATTGACGCAGTTGCCGCAGATCAAACCATTCTCGACGATGTGGTCGGCGCTTTCGCGGTACTTCCACGATCCGCGGCTGCGGCAATTGTTCGGACGCTACGCCACCTATTGCGGCTCTTCGCCGTTCAAGGCGCCCGCGACGCTGATGCTGGTGGCGCATGTCGAGCGCGAGGGCGTCTGGAGCGTCGACGGCGGCATGCACGCGCTCGCAAAAGCGCTGGCGGACAGCGCGAAATCGCTCGGCGCCACGATTTGCTATGGCCAGGAAGTGAGTGAAGTGCTCATCTCCTGTGGCCGCGCCGCCGGCGTGAGGCTGTCGAGCGGCGAGCGCCTCGCGGCAGACGCCGTGATCATGAATGCCGATATCGGCGCGGTCGCAAACGGACTGTTCGGCGTCGCCGCCCGTCGTGCCGCGGCGACAATCCCTCCCCGCGCACGCTCGCTGTCGGCAATGACATGGAGCGCCGTTGCCGAGACCCGCGGATTTCCTCTCTGCCGGCATAACGTGTTTTTCTCGCGCGACTATGCGGCGGAATTCGACGACATTTTTGAACGCGATGTGCTGCCGCGCGAGCCGACGGTCTATGTCTGCGCACAGGACCGCGACGCTGGCGGCCTCCCTGACGATGGCGGTTCGGAAAAACTGCTCGTCCTCGCCAACGCGCCAGCCAATGGCGACCGGCATTCCTATGACGCAGCGGAGGTGGAACAATGCGCACAGCGGACATTTGGCGTGCTGGAGCGGTGCGGTCTGCAGATCGCGCTACAACCGAGTGCGACGCGCGTGACGACACCGGAGGATTTCAACCAGATGTTTCCAGCGACGGGCGGCGCGCTCTACGGCCGCAGCTCGCACGGATGGACGGCATCTTTCCAGCGTCCGGGAGCGCGGACCAGAATTCCAGGATTGTACCTGGCGGGGGGCAGCGCGCATCCAGGACCGGGGGTGCCGATGGCGGCGCTGTCGGGCTGCTCGGCAGCAGCATGCCTGATGACGGACCTCGATTCGACCAGTTCGTCGGCAGGAATGGCTATGCGTGGTGGTATGTCGACGCGCTGAGCGACGACGGGCAGAACGGCATCACCATCATCGCCTTCATCGGCAGTGTCTTCTCACCGTATTATGCCTTTGCGCGGCGCAAGGGTCCGGCCGATCCGCTCAATCATTGCGCGATCAATGTCGCAGTCTATCGCGGGCGAGGAAGCCGCTGGGCGATGACGGAACGGCCGCGTTCCGCCGTCAGCCGCACGAGCGATCATTTCGTGGTCGGGCCAAGCCGTCTTTCCTGGGACGGCAGGTCGCTGACGATCAGCATCGACGAATTCACGGTGCCGATTCCCGGACGCGTCCGCGGCACGGTCCGCGTGGTTCCGACTGCGATCACCCCGCAAGCGTTCATGCTCAACGAGGACGGTCATCATCAGTGGTGGCCAATCGCGCCATGCGCGCGCGTGCAGGTGAGGCTCGATCATCCGCAGCTTCGCTGGCAGGGCGACGGCTATTTCGACATGAATTGGGGCAATGCTCCACTCGAGCGCGGTTTCGTGGACTGGCAGTGGGCGCGCGGCGCGATGCAGGATGGCACCGCGATCCTCTATGAGTATCGACGGCGCGACGGCAGCCGGGCGGATCTTGCGCTGACCTTCGATCCACAAGGGCGGATGCGGCCGTTCGAACCGCCCCCCTTGGTTGAACTCAGGCGCACCGGTTGGCGCGTCGGACGCAACGTTCGGAGCGAGGGGAGCGCCAGCGTCATCAGAACGCTCGAAGACGCGCCGTTCTACGCGCGTTCTGTGGTCTCTGCAAACCTGCTGGGCGAACCCGTGACCTTGATGCACGAGAGCCTGTCGCTCGAGCGCTTCAAGCGGCCATTGGTGCAGGCCATGCTGCCGTTCCGGATGCCGCGAGCGTTGAAATGAGATTACGCCACCGGCTCCTGCTCCCTGGCGCGATCCGCTTCCTTCTTGCGATCAAGCCGCCGGCCGACCAGTTCAAGAACGCCCCACGCCGCAGCGAACAGCGCCACCACCAGGAACTCGATGAAACCGAGATTGCCGTCCATGGCTCGTCCTTTGGCTGATCCAGCCCCTCGACCCAGATAGCGAATCAAACCGGTTCAAGTTTCAAAGTTGTCTAGTGCCAGCTCACCAGTGGCGGCATCGAGCTCAGAATGGTCTCGATGTTGCCGCCCGTCTGCAACCCGAACATGGTGCCGCGATCATAGAGCAGATTGAACTCCACGTAGAGCCCACGGCAGGCGAGCTGCTGCGCCCGCTCGGCGTCTGTCCAGGGTTCCATCATTCGGCGGCGCACGATCTGCGGATAGACATCGAGCAACGCGATTCCGACCTCCCGGGTAAAGGCAAAATCCCTCTCGAAATCGCCTGTGTTGAGATGATCGTAGAAGATGCCGCCAACCCCGCGCGCCTGGCCGCGATGCGGCAGAAAGAAATAGGTATCGGCCCAGGGCTTGAACTTTCCGTAGTAGTCGGGATCGTGCGCATCGCAGGCGCGCTTCATCGCGGCGTGAAAGGTGACAGCGTCCGGCGCGTCCGCGCGGCGCTGCTCCGGCAGCATCGGCGTCAGGTCGGCGCCGCCGCCGAACCAGCCCTTCGCGGTCGACAGAAACCGGGTATTCATGTGCACTGTGGGCACGCGGGGGCTGCGCGGATGCATGATCAGGCTGATGCTGGTCGACACATAATCGAGCTGCACACCATCGCCGGGCAGCGTCTTTGCCATTTCGGGCGTCAGCCTGCCGTTGGCAGACGAGGTGTGGATGCCGATCTTTTCGAACAACCTGCCGCCGCTGAGAAAGCCGCCGACCCCGCCGCCACTGCCGGTGGCGCGTGTCCAGGGCTTGTAGCTGAATACGGCAGGCTCGCCGGGAAACAATTCCGCCGGCGCCTCACGTTCGAGCGCCTCCACCTCGGCGCAGATCCGGTCACGCAGCGATTCGAACCAGACTTTGGCCCGCGCGCGGTGTTGTTCGGCGATACCGCTCTTGTCGTCGCTGATGGTGTCGGTAGCGGTCATCGCGTTCGTCACTAGCGAAACGAAGCCGTGCGCTGCAACCGGTCGCGCTGCTCGAGCCGCGTGAACAGATCGATCACCCAGACCACACGGTCCTCGATCGGCCGGGTGCGAATTCTCGCCGGAAGCACGGCATCGCGCGGCGGCGTCGCCGCAACGGCATCGATCAGAAAGCGGGTTTCCTCGAGCTGCTGCATGGGCGCCAGTCGCTGCGCCGGACCCCATTTGGTCTCACGCGACACCAGTGTTCGCGCCAGCACCCTGAACTTTCGACCGGTCGCAACCACCGCACGCCCCGAAACCGAGTCGAGATCGCGGCGCTCCAGCTCGCGGCCGATCTCGGCATAGAGCGCTCGCGCCGCACGGATACCAGGCCGGCACGAGCGCGGCAGGTTCTCGATACCGAGGGTGGCGCAGCCATACAGGGCATCCGCCGCATGGAGGAGACGCTGCACGATGGCGGCGATGTCAGCGTTGAATATCGGCTCGGCCAGCCATGCATCCGGATCGATACCTGCGTCACGCAGCCATGACAGCGGCAGATAGAGCCGGCCGGCACGGGCATCCTCCCCGACGTCACGGGCGATATTGGTGAGTTGCATCGCGACGCCGAGATCGCAGGCCCGCGCAACGATCTCGGGAGCACGCCGCCTCATCAAAAGCGTCATCATGGCGCCGACGGCGCCGGCGACCCGCGCCGCGTAGGCATACAGGTCCGGCAATGTCTCGTAACGGCGGCCCTCGGCGTCCCACGACAATCCTTCGAGCAGCGCTTCAGGCAATTCGCGCGGAATTGAAAAGCCCGCGACGACACCGGCAAAGGCGCGGTCGGCAGCGTTGTCAATCGGCTGGCCGCGATAGGCGCGATCGAGCCGTTGCTTCAAGCGCGCGACGGCATCGGCTCGATGGCTACCCAGATCAACCGCATCATCCGCCAACCGGCAAAACGCGTAGAGAGCGATCGCGGGATCGCTCACTCGGCGCGGCAACACCAGCGAGGCCGCGTGAAAGGTGCGAGAGCCGCCCTTGAGCAGCGCACGGCAGGCTGCGATGTCGGCGGAATCGAATTGATTCGTCATGCGGTCACCAGGTTCACGCGCGCCAGGTTGTGAGGATCGGGAACAACGGAATCGAGAATGCGGGCGGAAGACAGCACGCCGGGCAGACCGGCGCCGGGATGGGTGCCGGCGCCGACCAGATAAAGTCGGTCGATATCTTCGCTGCGATTGTGCGGCCGAAACCAGGCGCTCTGCGTCAGGATCGGTTCGAGCCCGAACGCGGCACCGCGGAACGACGACAGCCGGTCCTGAAAATCCTGCGGGGTCAGCATCCGCGAGCTGACGATCTGATCTTCGAGGCCGGGTAGCACGGTGTTGCCGAGTTCGCGGGCGATGGCGCGGCGATATTTTTCGGCCATCACGTTCCAGTCGGTTCCGCTTTGCAGATGCGGCACCGGCGACAGCACATAGAATGCATCGCAGCCTTCGGGCGCCAGCGAAGGATCGGTCGCGGTGGGGCGATGCAGGTAGAGGCTGAAATCGTCGGCGAGAATTTTCCGCTCAAAGATGTCCGTCAGCAACTGCTTGTAGCGCGGGCCAAGCAGGATGGTGTGGTGCTGCACATCGGGATATTTGCCGCGCGTGCCAAAGTACCAGACGAACAGGCTCATGGAGTATCTCGCCCGCTCGATCCGCCTGTCGGTCCAGCGCGACCGCGCCGATTTCGGCAGCAGATGCCGGTAAGTCCAGGCCGAATCTGCGTTCGACACCACGATATCGGCGTCGACAACACGCCCATCCGCCAGTCCGACGCCGCAGGCCGTGCCATCCCTGACGCTTATTTCGCTGACCTCGTGGCCGCAGAGAACGCGCCCGCCCTGTCCTTCGATCAACCTCACCAATCCCTCGACCAGGCGCCCGGTGCCACCCATGGCGAAGTGCACACCCCAGCGGCGCTCGAGATATGCGATCAGGCAATAGATCGAACTGGCCGTGAACGGATTGCCGCCGATCAGGAGCGGGTGAAAGCTGAATACGATTTGCAGGCGCGGATCGCGGAAAAATTTCGACACCAGTCCGAACACGCTGCGATAGCTCGACAGGCGGATCATCTCCGGCGCGATCCTGGCCATATCGGTCCATTGGCTGAACGGCACGTCGCCCAGTCGTTCGAAACCGACCTTGAAGATTTCCGCGCTGGCTTTCATGTAGGCGTCGTATCCGTCGACGTCGCCGGGAGAAAACCGCGCGATCTCGCTCTTCATCGCTTCGGGGTCCCCCGAATAGTCGAAGTGCGAACCGTCCTGAAAGCGGATCCGGTAGAACGGCGACACCGGCACCAGGGTCACGTCATCGGAGAGGTCGCGACCGCACAGCTTCCACAATTCCTCGAACAGGAAGGGCGCGGTGACGATGGTTGGTCCTGCATCGAAGGTGAAGCCGTCCTGCCTGTAGACATAGGCGCGGCCGCCGGGCGCATCGAGTTTTTCGAACAGGGTCACGCGATAGCCCTTGGCCCCGAGCCTGATCGCTGCCGCCAAGCCGCCGAAGCCGCTGCCGATCACCACCGCATGCGGCTGGCGATCTCCGGGGCTTTGCACTGTCGACGGACGAAAGGTCGGATCAAGCATGCAGGCACTGTAATCAATTATTGACAGTTGCCTAGCCTGTATGTGTAAAATCTGATTTACATCACTGGCGCGTTTTCGCCGGAGCTGTTCGTGCGCGCCGCGTGCTTCATGATGAGGTCCGCGACGAGTTGCGGTTGTTCTTCGTGCGCCAGATGGCCGAGGCCGGACACGCGCTCGATCACCCCTTGCGGGCAGATTTCGCGAACCTGCCGGGCGACGTCGGGCGAAACCGACCGGTCATTGGTTGCCGCAACCAGGACCAACGCTGTCGTCAGCCGTGGCAAGTCATGCAGCAAGGGCTCGAGGCGCCAGTTCGCCATCATCCGCAGCGCCGCAGCGACGTGAGCGGGAGTTCGCACCAACTTGCCATATAGCGCGATCCCCAGCGGGTCGATCTTCGAGCCGGTGTTCTCGATCAGCCGTTCGACCGCGCCGGCGTTCGACGCCTGCCAGGCAAAGATGCGCGGCGCGAACGGGTTCATGACCAGCAGTTTCGCCAGCGGCGAGAGCAGATGATGGGCTGCGCCGCCAAACGGCATGAAGGCGCCGTTCAGGCTGACCAGAAGCCGCGGCGCGATCTTTCCATCGAGGCACATCCGCGCGAGAATCGCCGCTCCGGCGGAATGCCCGACAACGATGCCGGGCTTGAAGTCGAGCACGCGAAGAAGCTGGCTGAGATCCGACGCCATGCCAGGCAAGGACAACCGATGCGCCGGCGGTGATTGGGTGAAACCGTGCCCCGGCAGATCCGGCGCGACGATGGCAAATTGCTGCGCAAGCATCGGCATCAGCCCGCGCCATGAATGCGTCGCGGCGCCGGTGCCGTGAATCAGCAGCAGAGGCGGCCCCTGTCCCATCCTCTGCACATGCCATCGGATGCCGGCGGCCTGCACGAACGAGCTGGCGTCCCGATTGGGCCAGTCCTTGCCATCCCTGCTCCAGACGAGTTCGGACATGGGCTACGCATCTTCAGGGGCTTGAAGCGGCCGATACGCGGGCGAGAAAAGCATCATAGGCCCGCACGAACGCGTCTTTCGCTTCGAAATGGGGCATCGCGCCGGTCGGGAACACCTCGATCGTCCAGTTGGCGCGATCAGCCACCTGCGTCTTGGCGCTGTAATCGACGAAGTCGCCGCGAACACCATGCGACATCCAGACCGGCAGGGTCAGCGAGTGATAGATCCGGATGATGTCCTCGCTGAACAGGAATCCCGAGACGAAATAATACGGCGCATGCTGGGCACCCGGCTGATGCGTCGTTAGATAGTCGTAGTCCGCCAAGCCCTCATCGATATCGGGCGACCCCCAGGTCTTTCGCAGAAAATAACGGATGCTCGCGCGGCTCGTCAGCAGGCGGAAAAATGCTTCGCTCCAAAGCGGAAATTCGAAGAAGGCGTGCAGCCAGGGTAAGCCGCGCGTGCCCTCACGCCATCGGATCTTCGCATCCCGGCTTCCGAAGCCGGTCGGGCTGACCAGCGCGACGCTGCGAAACGTCAGCGGCGTCTCGGTCACGGCGCGGGCGAGAAATTCCGACGACAGCGAGACCGCCAGCGCGTCGATTGGCGAGCGGCCGTGAACTTTCTGGATTTCGCCGGCCACAAGCAGGATCGCGTCCGTCATCATGCGGACAGTGTATTCGCGCTTTCCCCGCTCGGAGTGGCCGAAGCCGGGAAGTTCCAACGCATAGACCGAGCGGGTTTCTCGATAGTGCTCGTAGAGCGGCTTGATCTCATAGGCCGAACCCGCGGCGTTGATGCTGTGAATCAACAGCAACGGCGGCATTTGGCTTCCGCCCTCCGGCGTCGCCGCGTAATAGGTCAGGCGCCCGACAGGACTGCCGATCTCATGGCGCTGCCCGGAGACAGGCGCGGGCAAGCCGTCGGCGCCGCGCGGCGCCAGCGGACGGACGGTAGGCTCGGCTGCGGCCATTGCGAATATCCCTTTTTCCGGTCGATGTGCACCTGCCCGTGGCCAAGAACGTAGCAGCAGTGTATCACAGACGACAATCGGACTTGTCGACCCATCATGGAAACGCCACTTGACAGTCATCCCGACCACAAAACCCTTTGTTGAGGTGCTTTCCGGCCGCAGACAGCCGGTTCCTCCGATCTGGATGATGCGGCAGGCCGGCCGCTATCTGCCGGAATACCGCGAGGTCCGCGCGAAGGCCGGTGGCTTTCTCGATCTCTGCTTCAATCCCGAATTCGCCTCCGAAGTCACGTTGCAGCCGATCCGGCGCTTCAACTTCGATGCCGCGATCATCTTCTCGGATATTCTGGTCATTCCCTATGCGCTCGGCCGCACCGTGCGGTTCGAGGCAGGCGAAGGACCGCGTCTCGATCCCCTCGATACGCCGGATAAGGTCGGCACGCTGTCGTCGAGCGCAGACCTCGGCAAGCTCGAGCCTGTGTTCGAGGCCTTGCGCCGCGTTCGCCGCGAGCTCGATCCGAACATCGCACTGATCGGGTTCTGCGGAGCGCCATGGACGGTCGCAACCTATATGGTCGCCGGACAGGGAACCGCCGATCAGGCGCCAGCACGTATGATGGCCTATCGCCACCCGGAAGCCTTCGCAAAAATCATAGACGCCATCGTCGATAATTCGATCCGTTATCTGCTGGGGCAGCTCGACGCCGGTGCAGACGTGCTGCAGATCTTCGATACCTGGGCCGGCGTGCTGCCGCCGCGCGAATTTCAAAGCTGGTCGGTCGAACCGACCAGGCGCATCGTCGAAGGCGTGCGCAAGCAGGTGCCGAGCGCGAAGATCATCGGGTTTCCCCGCGGCGCCGGCGCGCTGCTGCCCGGATATGTGCGAACGACCGGCGTGGATGCGGTCAGCATCGATTGGACGGCTGCCCCCTCGCTGATCCGCGAAGACGTGCAGAACCACGTCGCGGTGCAGGGCAATCTCGATCCGCTGGTGCTGATCGCCGGCGGCGCAGCGCTCGATCGCGCCATCGACGACGTTCTGGCGAATTTCGCCGGCGGCCGCTTCATCTTCAATCTCGGGCACGGCATTCAGCCGGAGACACCGATCGCACATGTCGAGCAAATGGTGAGACGCGTGCGAGCCTATCGGGCCTGAACTACCCCACGCTCGCCAGCACGGCCTTCGACAGGATCGCGGCGTCGGCATGGGGCAACGGCAGGTAACGCGCGCCCATTTCCCTGGCCAAGGTTTCCCCCGAGGCGCCCGGACGCGGCGATGTATCGACCAGCACGGCGGTGATGCCGGCGGACCGCAACTGCCGCGCCGCGCTGATCGCATCTTCCTCGGCGCGCGGCCGCCCTTGTCCGCCGTCACGGGCGATGTTGGCGCGACCGTCGGTCAAAACGACGACCGTCGGGGTGTGTCCCTTGCGGCGGATCGACTCCGATAACGCAAAGGCCGCATCGAGGCCCGCGGCCAGTGGCGTTCCACCGCCCCCGGGCAAAGCTGCAAGACTACGCTTGGCCCGCGCCAACGAGCGGGTCGGCGGCAGCAGTAATTCCGCGACGCTGCCTCGAAACGCGATCAAGGCCACCTGATCGCGCCGGATGTAGCAATCCGCCAGCAACAATTCGACGGCGCCCTTGGCCTCCGCCAGCCGATGCAGCGCCGCCGATCCCGACGCATCGACCACGAAGATCGTCGTGGTCTCCGTGCGCTGCTTGAATCGTGAAAGACGAAAATCGTCCTTACGGACAAGGATGCGCGGTCGGGCGGACATCCCGGCATTCATTGCTGCTTCGCGACGGCGAAGCGGCTGCCAGGGCGCCGCCGCACGCAGCGTCTCGATCACATTCAGCTTGGCGCCGGCCCGCAGATCGCCGCGCAGCACGCCAGCAGGACGACCACGCTTGCCGGATTTCTGCAAAGCGCCGGCCTTGCCCTGTGACCGCGCGCGCGACCGGCCCGATGAAGCCCGCAACACCGCGAGAACATCGGGCGGCAGCGCCGCCTGCACCGCCGCCAGAATGACTTCATCCAGCGCACGATCGAAGTCGGGTCTGTCGGTATCGGGACGATCGTCCTCTGCTGCCGGATCCGATGGCGGCTCGGGCGGCTGCTCCTGCTGTTCGGGTTGATCCGCGTCCGGAAAGACCAGTGCGCGCGGCGCCAGCACCAGCCGCGCCGCCGATGCGATGTCGTCCTGCTCGACCGTAATATGATCATCGAACGCAGCACTCGCACAGGCGACGCGCAGCGCCAGCAGCGGCGCTCGCAACGACGTGATGCCAAGCGCGGCTGCCGCCGAACACATCGCCTCGACCTGCCCCTTGCCGGCCTTGAGGGCCTTCAAACGCTCCCGCGCCATGGAAACCTCGCCGCTATCCATGACAAATTCCTCGGCATCGCCGGTCGGAATTCCGTTCAGGTCGACGTGAAAAGCGAGACGATCGCGCAGCGCTGCAGGCGCAAACTCATCGTCGAGCCCCTCATCCAAAGCGATGACGCCGAACCGTGCCGGCATCCGCAGCGAAAGCCCGTCGCGCTCCACGATCGTCTCGCGCGCGTCCATCGCCGCGGTGATGTGCACCAATGTTGCCGACGACAGACGTTCCGCCATGGCCAGCACAAGGACGCCGCCATCGGCTTCCGCGAGCAGCCCGCGTTCGGCGACGGGCCGTCCCGCCAGCAGGGTTGCGTTGAGATCGAGGCCGCCGAGCAGGCGTCCATCGGCAATATGCAACGGGATGGTCCTGACGGATTGCTCGGCCGGCAACGCCGCACGCAGCATCTTGAGCCAGCGCTCGCGCACCGGGCCGGCGCGCGAGCGCAGCAATACGCCGCCACTACCTGCAGGATCGACCGCGAACAGTTGCAGGGCCGCGACCGCATCCGACCAGGCAAGCCGGGCCGTCATCCGAATATCTCGGCGATGGCGCGATCGACCCGGACACTGGAGCCGGCATCATCGAGCGGATTGCGGCGGAGTCGATGCCGCAACGCCGACGGCGCAACCCGGCGCAGATGATCGTCGGTCACGGTCTTGGCGCCTTCGAGCGCGGCCAGCGCGCGCGCGGCGCGCATCAGGGTCAATTCGCCGCGAAGACCGTCGGTGCCGAGCGCCATGCAAAGCCTCGCCGCACGTTCGAGCGCCGCGTCGGTCACCGTGACCGACGGCAGCCGGTCGCGGGCCGAGGTGATTTTCTTGCGCAGCTTTCTTTCCTCTCCGTCCCATCTCGCAATGAATGCTGCGCTGTCATTCTCGAATTCGTCGCGGCGACGCACGACCTCGATGCGGCTGGGCAAGTCGTCGGGCGTCTTGACCTCGACCGAGAGGCCAAAGCGATCCAGCAATTGCGGACGTAGCTCGCCTTCTTCGGGGTTGCCGGTGCCGACCAGCACGAATCGTGCAGGATGCCGAATGCTCAGGCCTTCGCGCTCGACGACGTTCTCGCCCGATGCAGCAACGTCGAGCAAGAGATCGACCAGATGATCTTCCAGCAGATTGGCTTCATCTATGTAAAGAAAGCCGCGATGCGCCCGCGCCAGCAATCCCGGCTCGAACGCCTTCTCGCCGCGCGCGAGCGCGCGTTCAAGGTCGAGCGCGCCGACCACGCGATCCTCGGTCGCGCCGAGCGGCAGATCGACCACCGGCACCGGCATCTGCACTGATTTCAGCGCGCCCTTGCCGGCACGGGCGCGGCAGTCGTCGCAGAATTCCGCGGGCCGGTCCGGATCGCAATTGTAACGGCACCCCACGATCACCTTCATCCTCGGCAGAAGCGCCGCGAGGGCGCGCACCGCCGTGGATTTTCCGGATCCGCGATCGCCGAAGGCGAGCACACCGCCGACCTTCGGATCGACCGCCGCGATCAGAAGCGCGAGCTTCATGTCGTCCTGGCCGACGATGGCTGAAAAGGGAAATGCGATGGCCATGCTACGCCCTCATGGCTCCCGCCGGGAACGCGAGGCCCCCGATGAATTGACCGCGGTCTTGGTCAAACACCGCTGCGTTCATCGTCATTTTAATACCGTCGGTCGACGAATGAGCCACGATTGGAGAGTTGCAATTGCCATTGACTACGCCCGACACATCGCGCTCGGCAGCATCGCGGAGGTGAATCACCTCGATCTCCGGGAATAGCCGCCGCGCATAAGCGGCGCGGCGCAACGCGTTGGTACTCATCTTGCAGCCTTCTCCGCGCGAACGCCCAACTGTCTTCGATCGACACTCCGGCGCGCAACACTCCCTTCGTCAGCCGCGCGAGGGATCGCCGCGACCTTATCTCCGGACAGGATAAGACCAGGCACGTGCGGAATGCAAACAAACCTCCTGCGTTGCGGTGCAAACCATCCACGTCGACAGCGTCCCCACACTCTATATACGCGCGAAAATTTTTCGCTATCACTGATCCGGATCGCACGCCATCAACGTTTCAGCTTCTGTCCGCCGCAGCAGAGTGTTAGTCGTTGCGACAGGCTTGTTCGGGGTCGGGGAAATGCGATGAGCACCGAGGTTCTGATCGGCGACGGCGAAGCGGCACGGCTTGTGCCGCATCCGTTGCGAGCCGCGATCCTCGGTGAAGTGCACGCCCGGCCGTTCACGCCCATTCAGGTGCCGTCACGCGTCCTGCATTTCGGGTTCGATACTTCGGGTGCGAAGGCGCAAGCCGACCGCGCCAATCTGACGGCTTTCTGCGAAGCGCGCGGCCTGCCGTCACCCACGCCTGCCGAGAAGCACCATAGGGCTCCGTTCGGCACCACGGTCCTCCGCTGGGAGCAGCATTCGGAGTTCACCACCTATACCTGGGAGATTCCATCCGACCCCGGTGCAATTCCGTTCTATCCGGACGCGGCGTCGCTGGGGTTGCCGATGCGGCTGGTTCCGCAGCCGGGTCCATTGCTGGTGGCCGTCGACCTTCACCTGCTCAAGGAGGATCTGCCTCGCACGGCGGCGGATCGGCTGTTCGACAAAGCAAGCCTGGCGGTGGCGGAAAATTCCGACGGGGCAGCGATCTACGCCACCGACTTTCAACCGGGGCCGTCCGGTTTCGTCCGCATCCTGGTCGCCAATCGCACGATGTCGGCGGAACGAGCCGGGGCGCTCGTGCAGCGCGTGATCGAGCTCGAAACCTATCGGACACTCGCTTTGCTCGGGCTGCCGGAAGCACAGCGTCTCGCGCCCTCGATCGCGGCCGCCGAGCGCCGCCTTGTAGAAGTGACCGAGCAGATGCGCCGTGCCGGCGATCTCGCCGACAATCATCGGCTACTGGACGAATTGACGGCACTGGCCGCCGAGGTCGAGGCTGGCGCAGCCGCGAGCGTGTTTCGTTTTGGCGCGAGCCGAGCCTATGAAGAGATCGTCGAGCAGCGGCTGCAAACCATCGGCGAGCGCAAGGTCGGTGGTCTTCCGACCTGGTCGTCCTTCCTGGCACGCCGGATGAAACCGGCGCTGCGCACCTGCGTCACCATCGATGCGCGACAGTCCAGCCTTTCGCTGAAACTGGCTCGCGCCGCCAACCTGTTGCGCACCCGCGTCGACGTCGAGCTCGAACAGCAGAACCAGGAATTGCTGAAATCGATGAATGCGCGGACGAGACTGCAATTGCGGCTGCAGACCACGGTGGAAGGTCTCTCGGTCGCAGCCATCACCTACTATGCGGTCGGATTGTTTGGATATTTCGTTAAGGCTGCGCATGACAGCGGGCAATTGACGATAGAGCCGAGCATCGTCACCGCGGCCTTTGTGCCCATCGCCGCGTTTTCGATCTGGTGGACGGTTCGTCGTATCCGCCGGAAACATATCGTGGGTGAGGATTGATGGCTTCGAGATGGGCCGTCGCAGTCGTGGCGCTGATTCTAGTTGCGATCGGGCTGTTCGAGTTACGCAGTGCCGGTGACGGACTGCGCATCAACCGCACGGCCATCGGCGAAACTCCGGTCACCGTTTTCCAGCCGGAGGAGCAGGCGGCGGCGCCGGTTGTCGTCATCGCGCATGGGTTCGCCGGATCGCAGCAACTTATGCAGCCGTTCGCGGAAACTTTCGCACGCAACGGCTATGTCGCTGTCACGTTCGACTTTCTCGGCCATGGCCGCAACCCGGTTCCAATGCACGGCGACGTCACCGAAGGAGATGCCATCACCAGGGCACTGCTGGAAGAGCTTGGCCAGGTCGTGAGCTACGCCAGGACCATGCCCGGCAGTGACGGCCGCGTCGCGATCCTCGGTCATTCGATGGCTTCCGACATCGTCGTTCGCTTCGCCGTCGCGAACCCGGACGTCCAAGCCACCGTCGCCGTGTCGGTGTTCTCGCCTGTTGCGACTGCGACCAGTCCGCGCAATCTTCTGGTGGTCGTCGGATCGCTCGAGCCGTCGATGCTGCGAAACGAGGGGTTACGCATCGTAGGCCTCGCGGCCGGCTCAAACGCCGTTGCCGGCGAGACCTACGGCAATTTCGCGGACGGGACTGCGCGACGGCTCGTGTTTGCGCGCGGCGCCGAACATATCGGCGTGCTCTACAGCCATGACAGTCTCTCCGAGTCGCTGCAGTGGATGAACGCGGCATTCTCCCGCCGGCAAGCAGGGTTCGTCGACAGCCGCGCGCGCTGGCTCGGGCTGGTTTTTCTGGGCGTGATCGCGCTGGGGTGGCCGCTGTCCTGGCTGCTGCCGGTTGCGACCAAAGTGCCAGCCGGGGCCAGCCTCGCCTGGAAGCCGCTGATCGTCGCCGCCGTCATGCCGGCAATTGTGACACCCCTGATCCTGTGGAAGATGCCGACCGACTTCCTCCCAATTCTGCTCGGCGATTATCTGACGCTGCACTTCCTGCTCTATGCCGCGCTCACACTGGCATTGTTGCTCGTCTGGCGCGGCCGGCATCGACCGGCGGCGGCCTCTTGGAAGGCCATCCTCGCTGCCGCGGCTGCCGTCACTGTCTACAACATCGCAGCTTTCGGATTTCCGATCGAGACCTACGTGTTTTCCTTCCTGCCGATTCCCGCGCGCCTTCCGCTGATTGCTGCGATCGCCTGCGGCACCCTGCCCTACTTCATGGCGGACGAGTGGCTGACCCGGGGAGCGGACAGCAGGCGCGGCGCCTATGCTCTGACGAAATCCTGCTTCCTGCTGTCGTTGGCCCTGGCCGTCACGCTCAATCCAATGAAGCTGTTTTTCCTGGTCATCATCGTGCCGGCGATCCTGTTGCTGTTCCTGGCGTTCGGATTGATCAGCCGTTGGAGCTACCAGGCAACGCGTCACCCGTTACCGGGCGCAATCGCCAACGCAGCGGTTTTCGCCTGGTCGATCGGCGTGACGTTTCCGATGATCGTCCGATGATTTGGGTGGCGAAAGCCAACGAAATGCCGAGGGAGCTGTGACCATGCCGATGCCCACGCGAATAACACCGGCACCTGGACAGGAGTCGGTATGGGACTATCCACGGCCGCCGCGCCTGGAGACCGTCGAAGAGCGCTTGCGCGTCGTCTTCAATGGAGAGACGATTGCGGACAGTGTCGCCGGCTTTCGCGTCCTCGAAACCAGCCACCCGCCGGTCTACTACATCCCGCCGGACGACATCGCCCAGCGCTTTCTTGCGAAGGCGGCCGGAAGCTCGTGGTGTGAGTTCAAGGGACGCGCGGCCTATTGGTCGCTCGACGTGAACGGCCGACGCGCCGAGAACGCTGCATGGAGCTATCCGCAGCCATCGCCACCATTTGCGGCAATCGCGGGCTACCTCGCGTTTTACGCGTCGCGCGTCGACCAATGCTGGGTCGGGGATGAAATGGTTATACCGCAGGAGGGAGATTTCTATGGCGGCTGGATCACCGCACGGGTGGTCGGGCCGTTCAAGGGCGGTGCTGGGACCCGCGGATGGTAGATCGCAGCATGCCGAATTGGTTGCGGCCCATCGTCGGCTGGCTGCTGCAAAAGATCGGCCCGCGCGGTCTCATTTGCGCGCGACCGCCCGGGATGAAAGCGATGGAGACGGTGCCACATCCGGGCTGGACATGTCCACGGCGCGTGAAGAACGTGCTGCCCGCTCATGCCTGGTATTCGGTGCAACCCTGCGGCATCGAAGCAAGGCCGGACGAGCGTCGATTTATTTCGGCTGTCCGGTCGAGCCGTTCTCGGGACCCGTTCCGGCATCGGAGGATGTCGGCGCCGAGCGCGTATCGGGCGCAGGATTGGCTGGCTGGTAGCCCTTTGGCTGGTTCGACGAGCCTGCAGGTTGCGCCATGCCACTGGTTGCTCCGCCGACCTGAGTGGTCAACGCTGCGGTTTCGGATCGCGATTTTCCCTCATAGCCCAGGGTAAGAAGACCCATCACGGCAATAGCGAGGACGGCAAGCCCGATCAGCTCAGGCCCGGCTCCGCTCGGCGTTGCACCGGTGGCAGTGCTGTTTCCTTCGATTGCCGCGGCGGCTATTTCGCGGTTGGTCCGCGAGCGCAGGAAGAAAATGAATGCTCCGGCGATGATAAAGACTGTCGCCGCCAGCGTGAAAAACATCAGCCAGCTGATTGGATTGTCGCCCTGCATTTGGTGCCTCCGGCGGTGAACGGGGTGTCAAGCTTTCATGACAAGTCGGGCCCATGCCTGTTGTTCCTGGCTCAACCCGCATTCAGCGATTTCGGACGCAGCCAGAGCCGACAGGCGCCCCGGATTTCGCCCTGGACCGTCGCCCGCCCCGTCGGCCGCTGAAATCCCAGCAGGTGATCCGCGTGGCATCGAAGTGCGTTCTCTGGGAGCGGTGTGGCAACCCGGATCAGCACAGGATGGATGTCTACGTCTCCGTAACCGGCTTTCGTCCGAAGGGGCTATTGTCAATGCCGGCGTTCTGGTGGCGTACCCTGACATCGCTGTATCAGGCGCGACAATCTCCCGGCATCGTCGTCGTGACGGCCCGCGTCGTCGATGGCACCTATCATACCGTTACGGTGTGGAGCGACGAAGCAAGCATGCGGCGCTTCGTAACAAGCGGCGCACATCGCCGCGCGATGAAGAAGTTTCGTACCCTCGGAGCCGGAAAGACCTATGGCTACGTGTGCGACCACGTTCCGGATTGGCAATCCGCCCATCGGCTTTGGTGTCTTCATGCGAAGGATGTTTGAAGACACTCGCCAGTGCTCGCGCGAGGCCCTCAAATCCCCAACCCTGCGAGATACGTTGTTCCGGCTGGGCAGCGCCTCCTCACTGCCATCCTCTCCTCAATCCATTGTCTCAGATTTCTTTCAAGCAAGCGGTCTGGCCGGTGATCCGACCGGCCAGCATGCAACGTTTAGAAGACGGATTACAGGGAGAACAGGTTGAGCCATCCCCATTCGTCTGCGCCAGCTTGCGTCGAAGACTTGAACAAGCTGCTAAGGCGGGTCTCGCAACAGGATCGACGCGCGTTTGCGGAGCTTCACGCTTGCACGAAAGGCAAGCTGCGGAAGACCGCAATCGCGATTTGCGGGCACTGTCCGGAAGTCGACGATCTTCTCCAGGAGGCCTATATGAAGATCTGGCGTAACGCCAGCACCTTCGATCCGCACCGCGCTTCTCCCATCACCTGGATGTGCACGATCCTGCGCAATACCGCATTCGATGCCGCGCGCCTGAAGAAGCTGCCCCTTGCGGACATCGAGGAGGCGCTATCCGTTCCCACCCCATCGACTGGGAGTGACGACGACAATTTCGATTACCAGGCGGCAAGCCCGGTCGTGTTCGAAGCGCTCGGCAGGCTGCCCCAGGAACGTCGTCACCTTATCGAGCTGGCCTATCTCGCCGGCGAAAGCCGCGCCGCGTTGTCGCAGCGCTTCGGCGTGCCGGTAGGCACGGTCAAGACCTGGCTTCGGCGAAGCCTTGATGCCGTCAGGCAGGATTGCCTTGGCAACAACCAAGCCATTGCTTCCGTTTAGTCCCCTGATTGTCACGAACTGGTCCATACAGCGCGCGAGGTTCGCCCGGCTCACGCGGCCGCGCGCTCGCTTCGCGTTGCGCGTGATCGCGTACGGCGCGGCACAGAAGACGCTTGCGGATCGCGCGCTCAGATACATTGAGCGGGAAACGCTTCGGCAGTTTCATCTCGAAGCGGAATAGTCCGTCCGGCCCGGTCGAGCCCGAAGGGCCGCCTCCCCAGTCACGCGACACGACCGCCTCTCTGCTCCTCTTCATTGTTGCTCCGCAGCAGTTCGAGCAGGCGCTTGCGCATGATCATGCCGGGCCGATCGGATGGCATGTGCATCTCGATCTTCCGGCTCATATCGACGATGGCGTCGGGATCCGTCGATTCCAGCATGTCGCGATCCTCGGCGATGATCGCAGCGTCCCAATCGATCAATTCCTGCGCCGAGCAGTCCGCCTCGGTGTCGTTGCGGAAGAGCAGCTGGACGACCTGGATCTCGCCGTCCGAAATCGGTGTCGCGCAGTTGAAGATGATGTGGCGGATGCCGGAGGGATATTCCATGTCGAGGCGCCGGCAGAACGGCATGAACCATTTGTTGCGCTGATGCCGCCTGGTCGTCGGCTCGGTCGTCCCGGTGATCCTGTAGGCTCCCGGGGGATTGCGCACGGTGATGATGGTCTCGGCATCGAATCCATATTCGGTTTCGACGATTTCGTATTTCTCCGGCTTCGGCTGGTTGATGTCGCCGAACGTCCCCTTGTGGACGAATGCGAAATGGGCGTTGTCGAAGGAATTCTCCATCAGCCGCAGCGCCGCCGTGTTCCACTTGTCGTAGAACTGGTTGATCCGGCGATAGCCCTTCATGCCATCTTCCGGAATCGCCGGAATGTCGCTGAGCGGTTCGTCGAGCGCGACCCAGACATAGCCGTAGCGGGCCTTGGCGCGAAAGGCACGCGCTTTCGCATCGGGCACGGGCTGCTCGAATGGAAATTGCGGGATCATCACCAGCTTGCCGTCGCGATCATATTCCCAGCCGTGATAGCCGCAGACGATGTTGCCGTTGTTGCACCAGCCTTTCGACAGCTTGGCAGTGCGGTGGCAGCAACGATCCTCGAGTGCGGCAGGCTCGCCCTTGCCGTCGAGAAACAGCACGAGCGGCTCGCCCAGCAGCGTGAAGGGTTTTGGCCCGTCCTTGAGATGATCGAGCGGCATCAGCGCATACCAGAAGCGGCGCAGCACGGGTTGCCTGGTGTTCAGCATGATGGTCCTCCGCGAGCTTATGCAGCCAGGCGCGTGACGACGCGCGCGGCATCGGATTTGAGTTTCTGCAGGTCGAGGCCGGATATGGCGCCGTCTTCCACCACGATGCGGCCGCCGATCAGGAGATAGCGGAGCGTCGCCGAGCCGCCGCAGGTCACCGGCGCGATCAGGGGATCGTGCATGCCGAAATGCCGGGGCTCATCGAGGTTGAAGATTGCGATGTCGGCCTGCTGCCCGGGCGCCAGCGTGCCGACATGAGGCATGCCCAGCACGCGCGCGCCGCCCGCGGTTGCCCAGTGCACGACATCTTCGGCGGTGACCACGGCCGCGCCCTTCACCGCGCGATGGGTGTGCCAGGCGCTGTGCATTTCGCAGAGCATGTCGGCCGCCTCGTTCGAGGCCGCGCCGTCGACGCCCAGCGAAACCGCCCCGCCGAGGCGCGCCATCGCATCGGCCGGCGCGACGCCCGAGCCCAGGCGGCAGTTGGACTGCGGGCAATGCGCCATGCCGGTGCCGGTGCTGGCGAGCAGCCGCACCTCGTCGTCGTCGAGATGCACCAGATGCGCGAACCACACATCCTCGCCGAGCCAGTCATGATCGGCCAGCCAATGGACCGGACGCCTGCCGTGGACCGAGAGGCAGAAATCGACATAGTCGGAGGTTTCGGAGAGATGGCTGTGCAGCCGCACGCCCATCCGCCTTGCCGCGGCGATCACCTCGCGCAGTTCGCCGGGATCCAGCGACCATGTTGGCGTGGTCGGCGCCAGCGCGACCCGCGACAGGCTGTTCGGCGAGGCGTCGTGGAAACGCTGCGCGCAGGCTTCGACCGATTGCAGCATGCGGTCGAGCGTCTCGACCGGCGTTGCCGCGAACTGGTCGCCGGCGCTTGCGACATGGCGCGCCGTGGTGCCGCCGCCGCGGCAGAACACGAGGCGAAGCCCCAGGCTGCGCGCGACCTCGAATATCACCTGCGCGGGGTCGTATCTGAAGCTGTCGCTGAAGAGATAATGGTGGTCCGCGACCGTGGTCGTTCCCGACAGCAGCATCTCGACGAGCCCAATCCTGGCCGCAACCGCCAGCGCCTCCTCATCGAATTTCGACCAGTAGCGGTACGGCACCGCACGCAGCCAACCGGCCAGCGGCAGATCGATGCCGGAGCGAACGCCCTTGAGCACGCTCTGGAACAGATGATGGTGCGTCGAGATCAGGCCGGGATAGACCACCCCGCCGCGGGCATCGAGCCTGACTTCGTCGGCGTTCGGCGCAAGCATGCCGATCTCGGCAATGACGCCGTCGCGAATCCGGATCTGGCCCGAAGTCCGCATCGCTTCGCCCGGCAGTCCGGTGAAGATGCCGGCGGCGTTGTCGATCAGCGTCGTGGTCATGTCTCGGCCCTTGTCTCGCTTTCGTGCCAGTTCGACAAGGCCAGCTGCGACAGTGCAACCATGGCCGCAAACAGCGCGACGCCCGTCAGCGTAATCAAGAACAACGCCGCGAACATGCGGGGAATGTCGAGCGTAAATCCGGCATCCAGGATTTCGTAAGCCAGTCCCGACGAGCGGCCGCCGGTGCCCGCGACGAACTCGGCGACGACGGCGCCGATCAGCGCCAGCCCGCTGGATATCCGCAGGCCGCCGAAGAAATAGGGCAGCGCGCCGGGGATACGGAGCTTGACCAGGGTCTTGAAGCGGCTAGCGCGATTCATCCGGAAATAATTGGCAAGCCCCGGGTCGACGCTGCGCAGCCCCAGCGTGGTGTTGGAGATGATGGGGAACAGCGCCACCAGCGTCGCGCAGATGGTGAGCGAAAGCTGGGTGTTCTTGACGAGGATGATGACGAGCGGCGCAATCGCGACGACGGGGGTGACCTGCAACAGGACCGCATAGGGAAACAGGCTGACCTCGATCGCGCGGCTCTGCACGAACATGAACGCGATCAGCGTTCCCAGGACGACCGCCGCCGCGAAGGCCTGCAGGGTCACGCGCAACGTGACCAGCAGCGCGCGCAACAGCGAGGGACCGTTGTGCAGGAGGCTTGCGAAGATATCGCTCGGCTTCGGAAACAGATAGACTGGAACCGACACGAGCCGAAAGCCGATTTCCCAGATCGCAAACAACACGACGCCGACCGCGACGGGGGCTGCGATCCGCACAAAGGCCTCGTATTCGAACAGCGGCTTCACGCGACCCCTCCCGCGGCCGACGGCAGCGATGCCTCCGCAAGCCAGGCCGACAATTCGCGGCAATAGGCGGCGAATGTCGAGCTGTCGCGGAATCCCTGGTCGCGCGGCTGCTTCTGGTCGATGGTCATGGTACGGAAGATGCGGCCGGGATTGGCCGCCATCACGATGATCCGGGTGGAGAGAAACACCGCCTCATAGATCGAATGCGTCACGAAGACGGTCGTCAGCTTGCGCTCCCACCACAGTCTGACGAGGTCGTCGTCGAGCTTGTTGCGGGTGAACTCGTCGAGCGCACCGAACGGCTCGTCCATCAGCAGGAGGTTGGGGTTCGTGACGAGCGCGCGCGCGATCGAGACGCGCATCTTCATGCCGCCCGACAGTTGCCGGGGAAAGTGCCGGCTGAATGCAGAGAGGCCGACGCGCGCGATGGCCTCGGCAACCAGCGGATCGGCCTTGCCCCTCGGCATGTCCGCGAGTTCCAGCGGCAGGCGGACATTGGCTTCGACCCGTGCCCATGGCATCAGCGTCGGCTCCTGGAACACGAAGGCGAGCCGCCTGCCCTCCTGCCCCACTTGGGCGAAATCGCCGCGCCACCACAAGAGCCGGCCGTCGGACGGCTCGATGAGGTTGGCGACGAGCTTGAGCAGCGTGCTCTTGCCGCAGCCGGACGGGCCGATCAGGGTCAGGAATTCGCCGTCAGCGATGGCGAGATCGATCGGCGCGAGCCCCCGCGTGCCGTTGGCAAAGACTTTTTCCGCGGACAGAACCTCAACGGCCGGCGGCCGCTCGGGCGCGGCCGTCAGGCTCCCGGCGATCCCGTCGAACGGTTCAGCGGGCAACAGCGCTTTCATGCCGGCTTCCCTCGTTCGCGCCGATCTTCAAGTCCTTCACGAAACGGTCGTCGAACGCCTTGTGCCAATCCACCTTCGGGTCGAGCAGGCCGCCCGCGACCAGGAAATCATAGATCCGCTTGTAGCGGTCGGCGGTGATGATGCCTATGCCAAGCGTCGCCGCATCGCCGCGGTCGATCGCCTTCATCTCCTTCAGTTTCTGAAGTGCGAATTCGATCTGCCCGTCGGTCATCTTCGGGTTGTCGGCCTTGATCAGCGCGTTGGCCGGTGCGGGGTTCGTCATATAGTCGCGCCAGCCTTCGAGCGAGGCCTTGACGAAGCGCGCCACCAAATCGGGCTTTTCGGCGATCATCTTTTCGGTGGTGACGATGGTAGAGCCATAGGGCGGATAGCCCCCGTCGGCGAGCAGGAAGAATTTCACCTTCTCGTTCTGCTGCTCGGCCTGATAGGGCTCGGACGACGGATAGGCCTGCTGGGCCATGGTCTTGTCGGCGAAGAAGGGCTGCAGGTTGAAGGTGTAGGGGCGGATCTGGTCGTCGGTGTAGCCATATTTGGCGCGCAGCCACGGCCAGAACGTCACGCGGGACGAGCCTGCAATCAGGATCGGCCGGCCCTTGAGTGCGGCGAGATCGGCGACATCGTCATGGGTCATGATTCCCTGCAGATCGAACTGAAACGAGGACGCGACCGTCACCAGCGGCAGGTTCTGCTCACGGCCTTTCAGGACCTGGATATCGTAGCCCATGAGGAAATCGGCATCGCCGGCGAGCAGGAGCTGCGAGCCGTTCACTTGCGGGCCGCCCATCTTGATCGTGACGTCCAGGCCCGCCTTGTCATAGAGCCCGGTTGCCTTGGCCTGATAGAAACCGCCATGCTCGGCCTGTGCGAACCAGCTGGTCAGGAACGTCACCTTGTCGGCGGCCCGTGCCGGGAGGAGCGATGACGCCAGGACAGCATTTGCTGCAACAACGGTTACGAACATTCGCGACAGACTTTTCATCGCCATGGTGAGTGACCCTCGTATCGCGCCGGCTGGAGCCGGAGCCCTGTGCTCGAAGACGTCCCGGGGTTTGAGCATGCACAGCCGGCCTGTCGCCTCAAAGCATTTTGATTCGAGCTATCCGTTGCCTTTTCAGCAACGCCAATTTTGTGGGCATCCGGCGCGACATCGCGGATCTCGCAAGGGCGATGCCGTCAAGTTTCCTCATGACGCAAGCGGCGGACCTGGCTTAGCATCTCATGCACCCGCCTCGTCTCACCCGGAGCCATCGCCTTGCACGCCCTCGCCTCGCCCTCGATCCCGGCCCCCCTCGCGCGATATAGCCACGGCATCGCCGTGCCGGCCGGATCCCGACTGGTCGTCACCTCGGGCCAACTCGGCACCGGGCCCGATGGCCAGGTTCCCGAGGACTGCGAAGCGCAGGCCGAAATCTGCTTTGGCAATATCGCCGCGATCCTCGCCGCGGACGGCATGACGTTGGCCAATGTGGTCCGCCTCAACGCCTATGTGACGGGACGCGAGCACATGCAGGGCTATATGCGTGCGCGCGACCGGCACTTCCCCGGCACGCCGCCGGCCTCCACGCTGCTGATCGTCTCCGGCTTCACGCGGCCGGAATTCGTGGTCGAGATCGAGGCCCTTGCCGCGGCGCCTGCTTAGGGCGTGGAGTGTCGTCGTCAGCAAGGCCATCGAGGTCTGTCATCCGGCCCGGAAGGCATGCTCGCCGGTAAGCAGGCGCCCAGAGCCGAACGTCAGAGCCGGCTCATGTCCCGGCGGATCTTGGCGAGAAACCTGCCGCGTTTGGCCTCCGTGGCAACGTTCATGTGGTAGAGCGCGTAATAGCGCACGCGGGCCTTGCCGCCGGTGAACCAGGGCAGATAGCGTTTGATGATCTTGCGCGGCGGATCGGCCATGCCGATTGCCTGCCAGCGCGGCCTGCCATAGGTCGCAATGCCGGTGATGCGCTCGATGTGCTGCAGCAGCGGCCTGGCGTGGCCAGGATCGGACAGGTCGAGCGCGATGCCGGGACCGAAGATGCGGTCGAACCAGCCCTTGAGCATCGCCGGCGGTCCGAACGACCAGGTCGGAAATTGCACGACCAGGGCATTGGCGGCCATCAGCCGTTCGACATGGGGCTGATTGTTGCGCCGGTTGCGCGCGGGATCATGGTAATCGCGGCGCCGCTCGGCGGTCAGCACCGGATCGAAGCCCTCCGCATAGAGATCGAGCAGATCGACCTCGTGGCCGGCCTGTGCCAGTCCGGCCAGCGCCTCCTTGCGGATGGCGGCGTGAAAGCTGTCGTCGAGCGGATGGCAATACACATAGAGCACGCGCATCGTCAGGGCCTGGCGCTCACGAAGCTGCGCATCTTGCCGGGATTGAGCAGGCCATACGGATCGACCTCATGCTTGAATCCGAGTTGATCGGCATCGGCGCGCTTGTAACGGCTGCCGTCCTCGACGGTAAACACATGAGGGTTCGCGATATGGACCCCGCGCTCTTCATGCAGCCGGATGATCGCGTCGAGGCGCGCGGCACTGGTGTAACGCACGACCGGCAAGGCGCTGCAGGTGACGCGACCGCCGAAGCGGATGAACTCCAGATGCTGCAGCACCTCGTCCGGAAACGCCTCGCGCATTTCGGCGACCTTCTCCAGCACGCGGTCGTGCGGATAGAGGCACTGCAGGTAGGTCACGGACCGATCGGACTTCAGCACCTGCAGCGTTGTATGGTTCCAGCTGTATTCGTACAGCGGCACCTGGCCTGGGCGATCGTCGGTCGGCACTTCCAGCGCGATGGTGCCACGGCGACCGAGCAGCGACTTGAAACTTTCCAACGACGGCTCCGCGATCATCGCGATCAGGATGCTCTTGCCGTCGGGACAACAGTCGCGCAACGCGCCGAAATAGGACGGCAGCGGCCAGGTTATCGGCGCGAGCAGCTTCTTGACGATGCCGTCCGCAAGCGCGACCTCGAGACCGAACGCTGCAGCCTCCATGAAGTCGTCGAACGCCACGACGACATCGATCCACGTCCAGGCCGGCGCGAGCGGCATCTCAAGCGCCGTGATGATGCCGGTGGTGCCATAGGCGCGGTTGATCTTCTGCGCCGCATCGCCGCGCAGTTCGATCACGCGCGGCTCTTCCTCGACGCTGATGATCCGTGCCGAAAGGATATTGCCACCCTCGCGCAGTCCGCCATAGGTGACCGAGCCGATACCGCCCGATCCGCCGGCGACGAACCCGCCGATGGTCGCAGTGCGTTTGGTGGAGGGATGCATCCGCAGTTCCCAGCCTTGGGCTTGCGTCTCCGCGTCGATCACGTTGATCTTGGCGCCGGCGCCGACGCGCAAGGCGCCCGGCTTGATCCACTCGATCTCCGAGAGAGCCGTGACGTCGAGCAGCACGCCGCCCTGCAGCGGCACCGCCTGCCCGTAATTGCCGGTGCCGCCTGCCCGCACCGTGACCGGCACGCGGTGGCGCGCGCAAGCCGCCGCCACGCGGATGACGTCGCGTTCGTCGCGGGGCGCGACGATCAGGTCGGCCGATTTGCCGTCGAGCTGCGCATTCAGGACCGGGCTGTACCAGAAGAAATCGCGCGAGCGCCGCCGCAGGATTTTCGGATCGGTCACGACCGGGATATCGCCGAGATCGGCGATCAAGCGATCCAGCCTGTCCGGTGCGGCATCATTCACGGGAGGTCACCGCTGGCGAGCTCTGCGGCGATCGCCTCCGACTTGACGACAAAGCCGAAACATTGGCGGACATTGTAGCGGGTCGCGGCCATGCAATAATCCGGCGACGTCGTGGCCGCGCAATCCTCTACCAGAAGACAGTCATAGCCGCGGAAGTTCGCATCCTGCAGGGTGCAGAGCACGCACTGGTCCGCATTCACGCCGGCAAACAGCAAGGTGGTCACGCCGAGGTTGCGCAGGATGCTGTCGAGCTCGGTATCCTGGAAGCCCGACATCCGGTACTTCGCGACATGGATATCCGAGGAGGCCGGCGTCAGTTCGTCGACGATCGCCGCCGACCAGCTGCCGCGCTCGAGCACCTTTGCTCCCGAGCCCGGCACGGCGTCGCCGAGGCCGACGCCGACGCCGCTCGGCTTGTAGACATGCAACAGCGCCGGGCTGAGATTGAGCCGATCCGGCCGGTTGCCCCAATTGAGCCAGATGACAGGGACGTCGCGGGCACGCAGCGCCGGCAGCAGGCGCTGCAGCGGCGCGATCGGGCCTCGCAGCGGCGCCACGTCCACGCCGATATGCGCAAGCCAACCATCGGCATGACAGAAGTCGTTCTGCATGTCGACGATGATGATGGCGCTTCGTGCCAGATCGAGCGTCACCTTTTTGCCGTCCGCCTGCACCGTCACCGGCCGCGGCTCGACCGGCCGCCGCACCAGATCGGCCGTCGTCTCCGAGACCATCCAGCGATTGCGCGCGCTCGACCCGAGCGGCCGCAGGCACCCGTCGTCCTTGTCCCGGAAATGAGCTGACGCGGCGTCCATCAGCTACAGCCCTTGCAGGATGCGGAGGTCCTCCGCATCGAGCTCGACGGGATCGCCGCCACGGATCAACTCGGCAAAACCTTCGTTTGGCGTCATCACCGTCAGCGTGTAGAGCTTGCCCGCGCCGGTATTCTCGATCACATGCTCCGAGCTCGGGTGGAGCAACAGCGAGTCGCCCGTCTTGATCGGCACGGTCTTGCCGTCGCAGCGGGCCAGTCCCTCGCCATGCAGCACATGGAAGAACTCGTGCGCGGCGGCGTGCTCGTTCGGCGGCGTCGCGCCGCCGGGCCTGAAGATTTCGATAACGAAGATATTCTCGATTCCATCGCTCGCCTGGTCGAACAGCATCACGAAATAATTGGTGTCCTTCGGCGAAATCCGGAACGCCTTGGCTTGTCCGAGCGCAGCGACGCTGAATGGCATGCGACGTCTCCTTGTACCTGCCTCACGCCCTGCCGGCGGTGCGTGCCGCCAGCCGCGACAACGGATAATCGACGATCTCGCCCACCAGGCGCACAAGCCCGCGCGCAGCGCGCTCCACCAATTCCTCGCCGAGCTCCGCGGTCGCCGCGGCGGCATTGCCGCAGGCCCCTGTCGGGTGAAGATCCTGTGCCTGCCAGCCGAAATAGGCTGCGCCCTGCCCGAGCAATTTGGCCTCGCGCTCGATCTCGACGGTCGAAGATACGAAATCCTGGACACGCGCCATGTCCACCAGCTCCGGATGCAGATACAGCATCACACTGGTCTCGATCTGGCCGCCATGGATGCCATGCTTGATTTCGGCCGCGTCGAACAGATCGCTCATGTCGACCAGTTGCGGCCACATCGCGGTGAGCGCGAACATGCCGCGCTTGACGCGCAGGTCGCGGCACACGATCTCGAGCACTTGCGGCTGGCCGCCATGGGAATTGAAGAACAGGATCTTGCGCAGGCCTGCGTGATGCACGCCTTCGCCAAGCTCGTAGCAGACCCGCACCAAGGTCTCGTGCGACAGGGTCAGCGTGCCCGGAAAGGCCAGATGCTCGTCGGATTTTCCGACCGGAATCATCGGCAGCACCAGCGCCGGACAGTCCTGCGGCATCAGCTCCAGCGCGCGGGCCACGATGCCTGCATTGATTGCGGCGTCGACCCCGACCGGCAGATGCGGTCCGTGCTGCTCGACCGCGCCGACGGGCACGATCGCGACCAGGCGCTCGGCATCGAGCGCGGCAAAGTCGCACGTCGACAGATCCCACCACCAGCGAGATTTGAGGGCCATTCGCGAATCGAAATCCTTGAGCTGCGTCTTGCCGCGACCTGCCATGATGTGAGCCGATGTTGCACGCCTACCGCATGGCTTGAAAGCGCTTTGATTCGGCAGACCCGTTGCCTTTTAGGCAACGGAAAGCCATTCTTCTAAAAAGATATGCTTCGAGAAGATTTGCTTCGAAAAGATTGAGCGCGCGAAAACCGGGAAGGACGATGCTGCACAGCCGGCTTCTGAACTATGTCGACGAAGTTGCCCGCACCGGCTCGATCCGCAAGGCGGCAAACCATCTCAATGTCGCGGCGTCTGCGATCAGCCGGCAGATCCTGGCGCTGGAAACGCAGCTGGGGACGCCGATCTTTCAGCGGCTTCCGAAAAAGCTGATCCTGACCGCGGCCGGCGAGGTCCTGATCGGCCATATCCGGCAGACGCTGAAGGAGTTGACGCGCGCGCAGGCCAAGATCGAGGAACTGAAAGGCTTGAGACGGGGCGAAATCACGGTCGCGATGATGAGCGGCCTCGCCTCGAACCTGGTCCCGGGCACGGTCAAGGAATTCCGCGCCGCCAATCCGCGGGTCAAGCTAAGCCTGACGCTCTACAATACGGGGGCCGAGATCCAGTCCGCCGTCGCCAATGGCGAGGCGGACCTCGGAATCGGCTTCGACTTCAGCAAGGACGGCAATCTGAAGGTGCTGGCACGTGCCGTCGGCCCGCTGGGCGCGGTGATGGCGCCGAACCACCCGCTGGCCAAGCGAAACAGCATCCGCCTGAGCGACTGCATCGACTATCCGCTCGTGATCGCCGACACCAGCAGCGCCATCAGGCCCTATCTCGACGCCGCCTTCACCCGCGCCGCGATCGACCTGCAGGCCGCGATCGAGACCAATGCCATCGAGATCATGCGCCATGCGGCCATCCTGAACAACGGCATCACCTTTCTCACGCCGTTCGACATCGAGTTCGAGCGGCGCGCGGGACGGCTGGTCTACGTTCCTGTCCGCGAGCTGGCCCACGCGGCACAAGCCCTGATGCTGATCGGCCACGAGCGTGGCACCAGCGCGATCGCGAGCGTTCTTGCCGAACTGCTCAAGACCATGATGCGCGAAGCCGCCGGCTAAAAAGTCGGGCCGGCTCCCTGACAGAGGAGCCGGCCCGGATCGCGCATGACTTGAATTGGACTTACCTGGCCTTATTTCGGCACGCTGCCGTCGATACCCTCGACGTACCAGTTCAGCGAGTTGAAGGTTGCATCAGGCATCACGCTGCCCGCGGCCACCATCTCTTTCCCGGTGTTGTCCTTGATCGGACCGGCAAACGGGTTCAATTCGCCGGAGATGAGCTTTGCCTTTTTCTCCTCGAACACCTTGACCGCGGCAGGCGGAATATCCGGATTGAGCGGGGCCATCACGACCAGCCCTTCCTTCAGGCCCCAGCGGGTGTGCCGATTGCCGGTCCAGCTGCCGTCGAGCACCTTCTTGGTTTCGGCGATGTAGTAGCCGCTCCAGTCCTCGGTGGTGCCGCTCAGCTGCGCCTTCTTGCCGAAGCTCGACATGTCGGCATCGATGCTGAAGGCGTAGGTGCCCTTCTCCTGGGCCGCCTGGATGGAGGCAGGCGAGTCCGTATTCTGCGCAACCGCATCGGCGCCCTGCGCGATCAGGGTATCGGCGGCCTGACGCTCCTTGCCCGGATCGTACCAGGTGTTGACCCAGATCGGCTTGGTCTTGACCTTCGGATTGACCGCCTGCGCGCCCAGGGTCATGGCGTCGATGTTGCGCATGACGCTCGGGATCGGGAACGAGCCGATGAAGCCCAGCGTGTTGGTCTTCGTCATCTGTCCGGCAAGCACGCCGATCAGATAGAACCCTTCCTCGAAGCGCGGCTCATAGACCACGATGTTCGGTGCGGTCTTGAAGCCGTTGACATGTTCGAACTTCACGTCGGGGAACAGCTTCGCGACCTTCTGTAGCGGCTCCATATAGCCGAACGAGGTCGCAAAAATCAGCTTGTTGCCGTCGGCGGCAAGCTGGCGGAACACGCGCTCCGAATCGGCCGTCTCCGGGACGTTCTCGACATAGGTCGTCTTGATCGCCGAGCCCATCTCGGCTTCCAGCTTCTTGCGGGCCGTATCATGCATTTGGGTCCAACCGCCGTCGCTGACGGGGCCGAGATAGACGAATGCCACTTTGAGCGGCTCGGCCGCAAACGACGTCCCCGGCAACGCGATCGTCAGCGCCGCCGCGGACGCGACCAGGACTTTCCAGACTTTCTTCAACGCCATCATAATTTCCTCTTGGTTGGAGCAAAACGAGACCGCGCGTGCGGCTGTCACGCGGTCGGATGAAAACTGTGGCCCAGCGACGCCGGCTGGTTGAGCAGGATCGTCTTGGGATCGCGGCAAATGATGACCAGCACGACGATGGTGGCTGCGTAAGGCAGCATGGACAGAAATTCCGTCGGAATAGGCAGGCCAAAGCCCTGCGCGAACAGCTGGAACTGCGTGACCCCGCCGAACAGATAGGCCCCGACCACGACGCGGGCCGGCTTCCAGGTGCCGAACACGACGAGCGCGAGCGCGATCCAGCCCTTGCCGGCCGACATGCCTTCGACCCACATCGGCGTCTGCACCAGCGACAGATAGGCGCCGGCGATGCCTGCGCTCGCGCCGCCGAACATCACCGCGAGATAGCGCGTCGTCAGCACCGGCTTGCCGATGGCGTGCGCGACGCCCGGCGATTCACCGATCGCGCGCAGCGTCAGCCCGGTGCGCGACCGGGTCAGGAACCATTGCACGCCGATGAAGAGGACGACCGACAGATAGACCATGATGTCGTAGTGAAACAGCAGGTCGCCGAGCACCGGAATCGCGGTGAGGCCCGGAATGGTGATCGGTGCGAGGCGCTCCACCGGCAGGCCCGCGAGATTGTGGCCGACGAAGGCCGACAGGCCCACGCCGAACAGGGTCAGCGCAAGACCGGTCGCGACCTGATTGGTCTGCAGGTTGATCGTCAGAAAGCCGAATATCAGCGACAGCGCGAGGCCGGCGGAGGCCGCAGCGATGAAGCCGACGCTGTCGCTCCCGGTGGCGCGGGCCGCAGCGAATCCCGCAACGGCGCCGATCAGCATCATGCCTTCGATGCCCAGATTGAGCACGCCCGACCGCTCGACGACCGTCTCGCCAAGCGCGGCGTAGATCAGCGGCGTTGCCGCCACCACCGTGCTGGCGATCATCGGGACAAGCGCAATCATACAGTGCTCTCCACGGGAGCCGCGGGCGCGGTCGGTGCGGCAGGCTTCGCCTCGGCGACATCGACCCGCCTCAGCCGGAAATTGATGAAGAGATCGGCCGCGAGCAGGTAGAACAACAGCAAGCCCTGAAACAGCCCGGTGATCGCCGAGGGCAATCCCATCCCCATCTGGGCCGACTCGCCGCCGAGATAGAGCAGCGACATCAACAGCGCGCCGAAAATGACGCCGATCGGATGCAGCCGGCCGATCCAGGCGACGATGATGGCGGCGAAGCCGTAGCCTGGCGAGATCTGCTGCTGCAGCCGCCCGATCGGCCCCGCCACCTCGCAGATGCCGGCAAGCCCGGACGCCGCGCCGCACAGCAGGAGCGCGATCCAGATGTTGCGCTTCTCCGAAAAGCCGGCATAGGCCGCAGCCGCCGGTGCAAGCCCCGCCACCTGCATGCGGAAGCCGGCGAACGTCTTCTGCGAAAACACCCAGGCGGCCAGCGCAAGTCCGAGGGCGTAGACAATGCCCCAGGTCACGCGCGTGCCGGCGATCAGCACGTCCATGGTCTCGGCATCGCCGAAGCCCTGCGACTGCGGATAGTTCTGCCCCTGCGGATCGCGCCATGGTCCATGGACCAGCCAGGACAGCACGAGCTGCGCGATGTACACCAGCATCAGGGTGACAAGGATTTCGTTGGTGTTGAAGCGGGTGCGAAGGAAGGCCGGAATGGCGGCCCACGCCATGCCACCAAGGATGCCGGCGAGCAGCATCAGCGGCATCGCGAAAACCGAGTTGCTGTCGCCGAACCAGAGCGCAACGCCGCCGCCCGCAATCGCGCCCATCGTGAGCTGCCCCTCGGCGCCGATGTTCCAGACATTGGCGCGAAAGCCCAAAGCGAGACCCACGCCACACAGCAACAGCGGCGTCGTCTTCAACAGCAGTTCGCCGATGCCGTAGGTCGTCGAGATCGGCTTGACGAAGAAGAGATAGAATGCCTCGACCGGATCCTTGCCGAGCGCGCTGAACAAGAGAAATCCCGTCACCAGCATGCAGGCGGCCGCAAGCAGCGGCGAGACGTAGCTCATCAGGGAAGACGGGGTCGGACGACGCTCCAGCCTAAACATGCGCCGCCTCCAATTGCGAGACGCCGGAAGCAGCCGGCGCCGGATCGCCGAACTTGCCGCTCATCCAGGTGCCGATCTGCTCGATCGAGGTTTCCGCGGGCTTGACCGAGGGCGAAAGCCGGCCGCCTGCGAGCACCGCGATCCTGTCACTGATGCTGAAGAGCTCGTCGAGCTCTTCAGAGATCACGAGCAGCCCCACACCCTGGTCGCGCAGGTCGATCAGCGCCTGGCGGATCAGCTGTGCGGCACCGACATCAACGCCCCAGGTCGGCTGCGCCACGATCATCATTTTCGGCTGCAGCATGGTCTCGCGCCCGACGATGTACTTCTGCAGGTTGCCGCCGGAGAGGCTGGACGCGACCGATTGATCGCCGCCGCATTTGACCCTGAAACGGTCGATGACGGTCCTGGAGAAACCTCGCATCACGGCGGGCCGGATCAGCCCCTGCTGCACCATGCCCTGCTGCGCGCCGGTCAGCAGCGCGTTGTAGGCGAGGGTCATGGGCGGCACCGCGCCCCGACCCAACCGCTCTTCGGGCACGAAGGTCAATCCGTGCGCGCGCCGCTTGGCGGGATTGAGCGTTCCGACCTCCTGCCCCATCAGCTTGATCATCGAGGCCTCGGGGCAGAGGCGCTCGCCCGAGAGCGTCGCCATCAGCTCCTTCTGGCCGTTGCCAGAGACGCCGGCGATCCCCACGATCTCGCCGCTGCGCACCTTGAGGCAGATATCCTTGAGCGAGGTGCCGAAGGGATCGACCGAGGCCAGCGACAGATGCTCGACCTCGAGCCGGACCTCCTGAGGCTCGCGCGGCGTCAGATGGCATTCCGCAAGCTCGCCGCCAATCATCATGCGCGCGAGGCTTTCGTTGGTCTCGTTGCGCGGAATTGCGCTGCCGCTGACGCGGCCGCCGCGAAGCACCGTCGCCGTGTCGCACAGCGCCCGGATCTCGTCGAGCTTGTGGCTGATATAGAGAATGCTGCATCCTTCCGATGCGAGACGCTTGAGCGTCTTGAACAGGATCAGGACCGCCTGGGGCGTCAGCACCGAAGTCGGCTCATCCATGATGAGGAGCTTCGGCTCCTGCAACAGGCAGCGAACGATCTCGACCCGCTGCCGTTCCCCGACCGACATGCTGTGCACGAGCCGGTAGGGATCGATCGGCAGGCCGTATTTCTCCGAGACTTCGGTAATGCGCGCGGCGAGCTGCGCCGTCGGGACCCGCTCGTCCAGGGCGAGAGCGATGTTTTCCCAGACCGTCAGCGTCTCGAAAAGCGAGAAGTGCTGGAATACCATGCCGATGCCCAGCCGCCGCGCCTGCGCGGGGGCAGCGATGGTTTCGTACTGCTCGTTCCACAGGATGGTGCCGGCATCGGGCTTGGTGACGCCGTAGATGATCTTCATCAGCGTGCTTTTGCCGGCCCCATTCTCGCCGAGCACCGCGTGAATCTCGCCTGGACGCACGCTCAAGGACACGCCGTCGTTGGCCACCACGCTCGGGTAACGCTTCGTGATCCCGGTTAGCACGAGCCGCGGCTTTAGATTTTCAAATCCCGACTGGTCCATGACTTCCGTTTAATTGGATCTGTTCAATTGCCGCCTGCAATTCGACCTGCCTCGGCCAAGGGGTGGACGTCGCCGGCACCGTCAACACAAGCAATCCGCGCGCCAACTCGGCCGGCTTGCTCGATCTGGCTTGCTCCGCGTGTTGGAATACCAGGACGCCTCTATGTGTAGACTTTTCACCTGGGAGACGCCCCCTTCAGCTCGCACCGCCGCGCGATCCAGTGGCGCGAGAGTTGCAGGATGCATGCCAACGCATGCCAATGCCTACCCACCTTGCAGGAACAGAATGCCATCCATCCGAGCGTCCGACGGCACCAGGCTCTATTACGAGGAGACGGGGACCGGGAGCGCCGTCGTCTTCATCCATGAATATGCCGGCGACTACCGGACCTGGGAGCCGCAGATGCGGCATTTCGCACGATCACACCGGTGCATCACGTTCAGCCAGCGCGGCTATCCGCCGTCGGATGTCCCGACGGATGGGGCAAGCTACAGCCAGGACCACGCGGTCGGCGACGCGCTCGCCATACTCGACGGGCTGGCGCTCGATACGGCGCACATCGTCGGCCACTCCATGGGCGCCTATACGGCACTGCATCTTGGCATCCGTCACCCGAAACGCTGTATCTCCGTCGTGGCGGCCGGCTGCGGTGCGGGGTCTCTGCCCGAGCCCGAGCGGGTTCAACAGGAGCGACTGCAGGCGATCCGGAACGGCAAGATGTTTGCCGAGGACAACATCGGGATCGCGGCGGCGAAATATGCCGATGGAGCGAACCGTCAAGCCTACAAGAACAAGGATCCGCGCGGCTGGGCCGAGTTCGCGTGCATGCTGGCCGAGCATTCCGCGGTCGGCCATTCGCTTACCATGTTCGGCGTGCAGGCCAAGCGCCCGACGCTTTGGGACATGGAAGCCGAGCTGAGGAGCTTCACGCCGCCGCTGCTCGTGATCGTCGGCGACGATGACGAACCGTGCCTCGAAGGCAGTTTCTTCCTGAAGCGCATCGCCCCGACCGCCGCCCTCCTCGTCATCCCCCGCGCCGGCCACAACATCACGAGTGAAGAGCCCGCGATGTTCAATGCGGCGCTCGCTGAGCTGTTTTCAGCGGCTGAATCAGGTCGCTGGCTCGCCCACAAGCACATCTAGCCGGACTAGCAATGAGAACCTGGATTCGCGATCCGATCGCCATGCTTGCGAATGGCGGCAGCCGGGGCGTTGTCGTCGAAGACGGCAAGATCGCCGAGCTCGTCGGCCCGCAGGGGCCCGCAACGCCCTGCGACGACATCTTCGATGCCAGGCGCCACGTCATCCTGCCGGGCCTCGTCAACACGCACCACCATTTCTTCCAGACGCTGACGCGCGCGCATCCGAAGGCGATCAACAAGGAACTGTTTCCCTGGCTGAAGCAGCTCTACCCGATCTGGGGCGCACATCTCGACCGCGACAGCTTCCGTCTCGCCGTGCGCGCCGCCTTGACCGAGCTCTTGATGTCCGGCTGCAGCACCGCGTCCGATCATCTGTTCGTGTTTCCGGCGGATCTCGCCGACGCCGTCGACATCGAGGCCGAGGAAGCCTCGCAGCTCGGAATGCGCATGACGCTCACGCGCGGCGCGATCAACCACGGTTTTTCGAACGGCGGCATCGCCGATGAGCGCCTGATGCAGGACTACGACACCGTCATCGCCGACTGCGAGCGCGTGCTCGGCAAATATCATGATCGGAGCGACGGCGCATTGTTGCGCGTTGCGCTGGCGCCTTGCGCGCCCTTCAACGTCACGCGGCAATTGATGATCGACACCGCGGCGCTCGCCGAGAAGCATGATTGCCGGCTTCATACTCATCTCGGCGAAACGCACGACGAGGACGCCTATTGCCTGCAATATTTCGGCTGCCGGCCGCTCGATTATCTCGAAGAGGTCGGCTGGCTGAACGAGCGGGTCTGGCTTGCGCACGGCATCCATTTCGACGACGCCGAGATCGCGCGGCTGGGCAGGCACGGCCTGGGCGTCTGCCATTGTCCGACCTCCAACATGGTGCTCTCGTCCGGCGTCTGCCGCACCCTGGACATGGAAGCGGCCGGCGTGACCATCGGCCTCGGTGTGGACGGCTCCGCCTCGAACGACAGCTCCAATCTGATGGAATCCGTCCGCCACGCGTTTCTGCTGGCACGGCTCACCTACGGTGCATCGTCGATCACGCATCTCGATGCGCTGCGCTGGGCCACGGAAGGCTCGGCCGCCTGTCTCGGACGGCACGACATCGGCAGGATCGAGGCCGGCCGACAGGCCGATCTCGCCTTCTTTACGCTGGACGAGCTGCGCTTCTCCGGTGCCGGCGATCCCATCGCTGCGCTCGTGCTCTGTGGCGCGCACCGCGCCGACCGCATGATGATTGCGGGCCGATGGCGCGTCGTCGACGGTATGCCAGTCGGCGTCGACCTGGGGCAGCTGCGCCATGAGCATGGGCAGGCCGCCTCGGCCTTCCTGGCGGGCCTGTAGCCGGACATTGCACAAGTTTGATGTCTGATTTGCTCAATCGCTAGTCGCTTGCGGCTGCAACAGCTGAAAACTCCGCATAATTTCTGCCCAATCGATTGGCTTGACCGTATTTCATGCCACCCCCTAAAGTCGTCGCTGCTTCCGGCTGCAATGGGTAAATGCCTGGCGTCGGATTCCGGCATGCTTCTCGGAGTCCTCCATGGCCAAAGACGGAAAAGCCTATCTTTCCAGCCTGCGCGACAACCGCACGATCTACATCGACGGGCGCAAGATCACCGACGTCGCCACCGACAGCAGTTTTCGCGGCGCCGTCGCCAGCGCGGCAAGCCTGTACGATTATCAGGCCGCGCCTGAAAATCTCGAGCAGATGACGTTTGCGTCGCCGACCAGTGGCGAACGGGTCAACCTTTCCTGGCAGTTGCCCGCGACGTTCGGCGACCTCGTCAGGCGCCGTCAGGCGATGGAAAGGTGGTCGGCGCTGTCCTGCGGCATGATCGGCCGTTCGCCGGACCACGTGGCCTCCACGCTGGCGGGCTTTCGGATGGGGCTTGCGGCGTTCCGCAGCCATGATCCGAAGCGGGCCGCCGCGCTGGAGTCCTATTTTCAGTACGCGCGAGACAACGATCTCTTCCTCTCCTACGTGATCATCAACCCGCAATCCGACAAGGCGAAATCGGCAGGCGGCCAGCCCGACCCGCACCTTGTCGCCTCGGTGGTCGACGAGGACAGCCAAGGCATCACCATTCGCGGAGCCAAGATGCTCGCGACCAGCGGCGTGATGGCCAACGAGCTTTTGGTATCGGGTTTTCAGGCGCTGCAAGCCGGCGATGAGGCCTATGCCTTCACCGCCGTGGTCCCGCTCGGCGCCACGGGCCTCAGCCTGATGTCGCGGCGCAGCTATGAACAAAGTGCGACATCGACATTCGACTATCCGTTGTCGTCGCGCTTCGACGAGAACGACGCCGTGGTCTATTTTGACGACGTCAAGATACCCTGGGACCGGGTCTTCGTCTTCAAGGACCTGAAGATGGCGCAGGCGCAATGGCACGAGACCCGCGCCCACGTCTTCCAGAATTACCAGTGCATCGTCCGTCTCATGGTGAAGCTGCGCTTCCTGCTCGGTCTCGCGCGCAAGATCGCCGAGACCAACAACATCATCAACTATCCGCAGGTGCGCGAAACGCTCGGCCTGCTGGCCGCCAAGGTCAGCAATATCGAGGCGCTGGTGATCGCGATGGAGCTGAAGGGCGAGAGCTTCCACGAATTCTACGTGCCGGACCGCAGCCTGCTCTGCACCGCCCAGGTCATTGCGCAAACCACCTATCCGGAGGTGGTCGAGGCGATCCGCTCGCTGTCGGGTGGCGGCATGATCATGGTGCCTTCTTCCTATGCCGATTTCGCGACGCCGGAGACCAACGCGATGATCCACAAGACGCAGCGGTCGCCGATCGCGAGCTCGGAGCAGCGCGTCAAGCTGATGAAACTGGCGTGGGACGCCGTCGGCTCCGAGTTCGGCTCGCGTCATTTGCAATACGAGATGTTCTACTCCGGGGCGCCTCTGGTCACGCGCGGCAATTCCTTCCGGTTTTTCGATTGGGATGGCCCGAAGCGCGCCGTCGAGCAATTCATGGACAGCTATGGGCTGCCCGGCACCGGGCTGAACATGTCCGACGCAGCCGAGTAGAACGACCATGACCCGTCTCGAAGACATCCGGCGGCATGGTTTCGTGGAGCATGGACCGTCCTCCCTCCGATTGAAGGAGGACGGGCCGCTTGCGGGGCTTTCGTTTGCGGCCAAGGACCTCATGGATGTCGCGGGCTTCAAATCCGGCTGGGGCAACCCGGACCGACTGCGCGACGCCGATCCCGCGGTCGCGACCGCTCCTGCCGTCCTCGCGCCGCTGATGGCCGGCGCGCACCTTATCGGCAAGACCCATACCGACGAGGTGGCTTGCGGGATGTTCGGGATGAATCCGCATTTCGGCACGCCGATCAATCCGAAGGCGCCGACGCGGGTGCCCGGCGGATCGTCGAGCGGCTCGGCTTCGGTGGTTGCCGCCGGCCTTTGCGATTTCGCGCTCGGCACCGACACCGGCGGATCGGTCCGCGTGCCCGCAAGCTTCTGCGGGCTGTATGGCTTGCGCACCACGTTCGGCCGCTTGTCGGTTGCCGGCATCATGGCGATGGCGCCGAGCTTCGACACGGTCGGTTGGCTCGCGCGCGACGCCAAAACGCTAAAGCGCGTCGGCGAAGTCTATTTCGGTCGGCATCGAGAGTTCGGGCCGACCCGCCTCATGCTTGCGCGCGACGCGTTCGACATTCCCGTCAGGCCTATCGGCGAGGCGCTGCTCCCTGCGGCCCGATCACTCGCCCCGGCGAGCGAGATCACGCTGTTTGCCGAAGGCGTCGACACCTGGCTCGACACGTTCAGGCCGCTGCAGCTCTACGATCTCTGGTCGACGCTGGGCGCCTGGGGCAAGACGCCGGGACGGCGGCTCAGCCAGGCGGTGGCGGAACGCATCGAGCTCTCCTCGCATGTCGATCCCGAAAAGTTCGCAGCCGCGGTGGTGAAGCGGGAGACGCTCGCCGACCGGCTGATCTCGCTGCTCGGCCATGACGGCGTTCTGATCCTGCCGACTGCCCATGATCTTCCGCCGCACCGCGACGCGCCGGTATCGGCCCAGGTCGAATTCCGGGAAAAGACGCTGGCGCTGACCTGCGTGGCGAGCCTGTGCCGCTTGCCGCAGATCAACATCCCCGCCGTCACGATCGACGGTTGCCCGGTCGGCCTGTCGTTCATCGCGGGACCGCGCGGCGACGAACGGCTGCTGGATTTGGCCGCGACGATCGGCGACGCATTGGCTGGAGTCCCGCGCGCGCAATGAAGGCGCATCACGAGCGAGATTTCATCGGCTACGGCAGGACGCCGCCGGCTGCGCGCTGGCCGAACGATGCCCGGCTTGCGATCGTCATTGTCCTCAATGTCGAGGAAGGCGCGGAGCCGTCGATACCGGACGGCGACGCGGCGACCGAGACCGCGTTGACCGACGCCGTCCCTGGGGAAGTCCCGGCCGGCACCCGTGATTTCGTTGCTGAATCGCTGTTCGAATACGGCTCGCGTGTCGGCTTCTGGCGCATCACCGATCTGATGACCGAACGCGGCATCCCGCTCACCGTCAATGCCTGCGCCCAGGCGTTGGGGCGCAATCCGGCGATTGCCGACGCGATCCGGGATTCCAGCTTCGATCTCTGCTGCCACGGCGATCGTTTCATCCGGCACGCCCAACTGGGGAGGGACGAGGAGCGGCAGATCATTGCGCGGGCCGTCGCCGGCATCGAACGGACCACGGGCCGGCCCCCGCTCGGCTGGCAGAGCCGTTACTCGCCAAGCCGGAACACCCGCGCGCTGCTCGTGGAGCATGGCGGCTTCCTCTACGATTCCGACGATTATGCCGATGACTGGCCCTATTGGGTCAAGGTCGGTGATCGCCCGCATCTGATCATTCCGCACAGCTTTACCAACAACGACAATCGGCTGGCGACCGCCAAGCTCGGAACAGCCAACGACTTCTACGACCATCTGGCCGCGACGCTGCGCGTTCTCTATGCCGAGGGGGCGCGGCATCCGCGCATGATGACGATCAGCCTGCATAGCCGCATCTCGGGCCAGCCCGCGCGGTTCGAGGCGGTCGCGCGGTTTCTCGATTTTGCCGCCCGGCACGAGGGGCTCTGGTTCGCTGGCCGGTCGGAGATCGCCCGTCACTGGATCTCTCGCCATCCCGCGGAGCCGAGCCGATGAGCGGACGCGACCACCTGCTCATCAGCGGCGGCCTGGTGGTCGCTCCGCAATCGGGATCGGCCGATCGGAAGGATCTCCTGATCCGGAACGGCCGCATCGCCCAGATCGGCGCTCCCGATACGGTGAATGGCACGGACGTTGCGCGCTTCGACGCGCGTGACCGGCTGATCGCGCCGGGTCTCATCAACGCACACACCCACGGTCACGCCAATCTGGTCAAAGGTGTCGCGGAAGGCTGGACGCTCGAGGCTTCACTGACCAATGGGCCATGGCTTGCCGGCACCCGCGATCCCGAGACCATGTATCTGTCAACGCTGCTTGGCGCCATCGACATGCTGTCGAAGGGCTGCACCGCCTGCTTCGACCTGGTCTACGAATTCCCGCGCCCGACCAGGCAGGGCTTCATGGCGGTGGCACGCGCTTATGCCGATGCCGGGATGCGCGCCGTGCTCGCCCCGATGGTGGCCGATAGGAGCCTGTTTCAATCGATCCCGGGCCTGGTCGAGGCGCTGCCGCCGGACCTCGCCGAAACCGTTCGCAAGTTCGCGCTAGCCAGCGGCGAGCAGACCATTGCGGCGATCGAATCCATCGCGATGGCGCAAGGCGAGATGCCGGACGGCATCACGCTCGCGATCGCGCCGACCATTCCGCATCATTGCTCGGAGCGCTTTCTGCGCGACTGCATGGATATCGCGGACCACCACCGGCTTCCGATCCACATGCACATCGCCGAGTCGCGGCTCCAAGCGGTCGTCGCCCGCAAGATCTACGGCCGCTCGGCGGTCCGGCATCTGGCCGATCTCGGCATGCTGCGGCCGAACTTCACCGCCGCGCATGGCGTCTGGCTCGACGACGACGATCTCGATCTGCTGGCTGCGCACGGCTGCTCAGTCGCCCATATCCCTGCCAGCAATTATCGCCTGGGCTCAGGCGTGGCCCATGTCAGGCCGATGCTGGCGCGCGGCATCAACGTCGGACTGGCGACGGACGGCGCCAACTCCTCGGACTCGCTGAGCATGTTGCAGGCCATGCGGCTTGCATCGTTCAGCGCGCGGATATTCGCCGGTCCGCGCGAGGACTGGCTGACATCGGGCGAGGTCGTCAGGCTGGCGACGGTCGGCGGTGCGAAAATCCTCGGCCTCGATGGATGCGGCCGGCTCGAACCCGGCGCCTGCGCCGACCTGGTGCTGTTCGATCTCGGCCATGTCGATTTCATTCCCGATACCGATCCCGTCAATCAACTCGTGACATGCGCCGACTCCGCCTCCGTCACCGACGTCATGGTCGGCGGCGCTTTCAAGCTGCGCGACCGGAAAGTGATTTCGGTCGACACCAGCAATCTCCGGGACCGGGTCCGCGACAGCGTTGCGAAGCTTGCAGCAGCAACGGGCCCCGCGCGCATCCTCGCCGCGCGGCTCGAACCGCATGTCGTGGCCTTTGCTCAATCCATGTCGTCGGAACGGCTTCCATTCGAGCGACGCATTCAACCGGGGCTTGGCTGATCCGTGGATGCGATCGACAAAAGCGGCGATCTCGGCGAACTCGAGCGGCGCGTTCGCTTCGAAATGGACTGTCTCGGCTATCCATCCCGGCAGTGGACGGTCGGGCGGAACCGCGACGGCAGCCCCGTGCATGACGTGATCATCGTCGGGGGCGGCCAGAGCGGCATGTCGATCGCGTTTCGGCTGCTGCGCGAACGTGTCACCAATGTTCGCGTGCTCGACCGCAACCCGGCGGGACGCGAAGGCCCGTGGGTGAGCTTTGCCCGCATGCACACGCTGCGTACGCCAAAGGTCGTAACCGGGCCGGATCTCGGCATCCCGAGCCTTTCGCCCCGCGCCTGGTGGGAGGCGCGCTTCGGCGAGCGGTCGTGGCAAGGCTTGAACAAGATTCCACGCGAGGCCTGGCAGGCCTATCTGATGTGGGTGCGCAAGACCGTCGGCATCGAAATCAGCAACGAGACCGAGGTCACCGACATCGAACCGCTGAGCGACGGCCTGCTGGCAGTACGTGCCAATGTCGACGGCGTCGCGCAGCAATTCTTCACGCGCAAGGTGGTGCTGGCGACGGGCATCGAGGGCAGCGGCAGCTGGACTGTTCCCGCTGCGATCGCCCAGGCGCTGCCCCGCACGTGCTATGCTCACACCGCCGACCCAATCGATTTTCGGGCACTGGCGGGACAATCCGTAGCCGTGGTCGGCGCCGGCGCATCGGCCTTCGACAATGCCGCCACCGCGCTCGAGGCAGGTGCGGCATCGGTCGATCTGTTCGCGCGCAGGAAACGGCTCCCCACCGTCAACCCCAACCGCTGGATGGAATTCGCCGGCTTCCTGCGCCATTTCGGCGATCTCGATGATGCGCGCAAGTGGCGGTTCATGAAACTGATTTTCGACATGAACCAGCCGCCCCCGCAGGACACTTTCGACCGCTGCGCCCGTCATGCAAATTTCGTCCTGCATCTCGGCTGCCCGATCGACCGGGTCGCTTTCGAGGATGGCCGGATCAAGCTCGCCACGCCGCACGCGACCCAGACGTTCGATTTCCTGATCGCCGGCACGGGCTTCACTATCGATCTCGCCTCGAGACCCGAGCTCGCTCGCTTCCATGACAAGATCGCCTGCTGGTCGGATCGCTATCGCCCGCCGGCCGGCGAGCACCATGCGTTGCTCGGCGCCTACCCATATCTGTCGCCGAACTTTCAATTCACCGAGAAGACCGCGGGATCGGCGCCGTTCCTCGCCCACATCTTCAGCTACACCTTTGCGGCGATGCCGAGCCTTGCCTGCTCCGCCGGCATTTCCGCGCTCAAATTCGGCGTCGACCGGATCGCGAGCGGCATTACTCGCGCACTTTTCGTCGAAGATGCCGATCTGCATCTGCAATCGCTTCGCCAATACGACGAGGTGGAGCTGGAATATCGCCACACAGACGCGGAGCGCACCAGAGATGCGCAAACAGCGCCGCAACAACTCGGGAGATGATTGGCCATGGTGACCGTCGAGGATCGATCCAAACGCGTCCAGGAGTCGAAACTCAAGATCGAGAAACCGTTCGAGCTTGACGAGACGCTGTGCCTCTACAGTCCGCAGGACAATGTCGACGCGCTTAGCCATCCCCGCATTGCCGAATGGCTCGAGTACATTCAGAGCGATTACGAACCCGAGCTGCCCGAGGCCGAACGCCGCGTGCTGCTGTTCATGCCTTGCACCAAGACCAAGCCCTATCCCTTTTCCACCGAGCACATGGCGATCAATCAGCGCCTGCTGGATGAGGGATACCGGCCGCTCCGCTCCACTCGTCTGCCGCAGGAGCTGCAGGCACGTCTCGAGCCGCGCTTTTCGCCCGACGTGCTCAACCTGTCGCCGCTGGCCGATGGCCGCGGCACGGTTGTGCACCGGATGGTCATTTCCGAGCCGATGGCGGTCGTGCCTTACGAGCATATCGTCGAATTTCGCGGCAAGCCGTCGCCGGCCGTCGCTTACGACGATCCCGGCCTGTTCGAGAACAGGGGCAATGCAGTGTCGCCATGGCGCGCGGACTCGACGGCGGTCCGGATGTCGGCAACGCGCTGGAAGTGGGGTGACGAAGAGCGCCGTCAATACGTCGCCATGCATAACGAAATGGCGCGCATCCTGGCGAATGTCGTGGCGCGACTGTCTCCCCACTACACCGACGTGATCTCATGGGTCGCGCCGGGGTTGACCCATCGCAGCTTCGTCCTTGGCCGCGGCGAGCGGGCCTTTCACCACGTCGCGACGTCGCGGATGGTGGGCGGCAAGCGATCGGAGCTGATCGGCGCCAACGATCACCTCGCTCCCGAACGGCGGATCGACTGCCTGCCGCTGCCGGACGACTGCAAGCGCGCCATCGAGCGGCTCGCGCGCCGCCTGAAGGTGGACCTTCCCAAGGCAGCCGCCATTTACGCGCGCGGCGGCAACAACGCGACGCCGCTGGCGCTGCCGGAACTGCTCGATGTCCTGATCCGGCGGCTCGCCGGCGAACCCGGAAAAGACAAAGGAAAGAACACGCATGACCGCGTTGCGACTGACAATCGGGGTTAGCGACTCCGACCGGACCCGCCCGATCGCAAGCGGCGAGGTGCCGATCGCCGGCGTCAAGGCCGAGGTGACGCTGATGGGCGTGCAGGCACTGTTCAACAAGCAGCTGAGCGAGCACACCTTCGATTGCTGTGAATTCCCGATCTCGTCCTATCTGCGCTCGATGGAGCGCCCCGACCGGCGCTACGTTGCCGTGCCGGTCTTCCCCTCGCGTCACTTCCGTCTCTCCAGCGTCTTCATCAACACCTCGAAGGGAATCAGGACGCCTGCGGACCTTGCAGGCAAGCGGATCGGCGTGCCGGTCTTCGACATGGCGGCGGCAGTCTGGCTACGCGGCATCTTCCAGGATCATTTCGGCCTGGCGCGCACGGCTCCGATCTATGTCGCGGGCGGATTGGAGGCGCCTCGCGTCGGCGACGAGCATCCGCAATTCTATCCCGACCGCTTCACCCATGAGCACCGGAGCGACAAGAGCCTGGCGGTTCTGCTCGCCGAAGGCGAGATCGATGCACTCTATACGGCTCGCGCGCCGAGCACCTGGCCTTCGGCGTCCGTCGGCCGCCTGTTCGAGGCGCCGATCGAGGCCGAGCTCGACTACTTCCTCAAGACCGGCATTTTCCCGCCGATGCACCTCGTCGCGGTCAAGCGCGAGATTGCGGACAGCAATCCCGGCCTGCTCCGCGCCATCTTCGATGCCTTCGCAAAGGCCCAGACAATCGCCCGCGACAGGCTGTTCGATTCGGCCGCGCTCGGCACGATGTTGCCCTGGCAGCTCGAAAGCCTGATGTTCACCGAGCGGCGGCTCGGTTACGACTACTGGCCGGTGGGGCTTGCGAAAAATCGCGAGATGCTCAAGGTCATCGTTCGCTACATGGTCGAGGATGGCCTGATCACGACGGCGTTTTCGCCCGAACAGATGTTCCCCGATTCCGACATCGTGAAGACCTGAGGCCGGGCAAGCGGCCGATCGCCGAACCAGCCGACCGCCATCCGATTTCGCCGGGAAAAAGGAGATCCATGTGAGCACCATACCCGTGATCGATATCGCGCCGCTGTTGTCGGGGTCGCCGGAGCAGGCCCGCGGGGTCGCGGACACGCTCGGCCGGGCCTGCCGGGACGTCGGATTTTTCTACATCAGCGGCCACGGCATTCCGGCTGAGCTCAGGGCACGCGTTTTCGAGACCTCGCGCGCCTTCTTTTCCGGCTCGCCCGCGATGAAACAAGCCGCTGCCTTCAGCGGACCCTCCGGCAACCGCGGTTACATCAAGCTCGGCGGCGAGGCGCTCGATCCGACGAAACCCTCCGACCTCAAGGAGGCCTTCAATATCGGCCTCGAGCTTCCGCCCGATGACCCCGAGCTGGTTGCAGGCGCGCGCTTCCGCGCCGCCAATCTGTGGCCGGACATGCCTGGTTTCCGCGAGACCATGCTGGATTATTTCAACCGGGTCTGGCGACTCGGGCGCGACCTGCATCGCGGCTTCGCCCTCGACCTCGGCCTTGAGCCCGACTTTTTCGAGTCCCGGCTCGACCGGCCGATCGCGACGCTGCGTCTCTTGCACTATCCGCCCGTCACGGCGCCGCCTTCCGAGGGACAGCTCGGCGCCGGCGTGCATACGGACTACGGCAATGTCACCCTGCTGGCGACGGATGCGGTCGGCGGCTTGATGGTGCAGGACCGGTCGGGCCGCTGGCTCGACGCCCCGGTGATCCCCGATACCTTCGTCTGCAACATCGGCGACTGCCTGATGCGATGGTCGAACGATGTCTACGTGTCGACGCCGCACAAGGTGGTGAGCCCGCCCGGCGCGGATCGTTATTCTGTGGCGTTCTTCCTCGATCCCAATCCGGACGCCATCGTCGCCTGCCTGCCAAGCTGCGTCGCTCCGGATCGGCCGGCAAAATACGGGCCGATCACAGGCGGCGATTTCCTGCTGTCGCGCCTCGAGCCGACCTATGCGGCGAAGGCGAGAGTCTGATTGGCGGAGCACGCCGCAGGTCAGCGTGAAGATAGATTCTCTGGCTTTGCTGATGGCCCACAAAGCGGCCATCATCTGCGAGACGGCGGATATCAGAGCGGCCAACGCGCTCGTGACGACGCTGTAACGTGATGCGAGGCGGGAGTCCGGCTTCCGCGGGTCGCTGGCGATCCCCGCGGCCACGATCTCGGCATGCGTCCGGCTATCCGGTGCAGCTCTTCATATGCCTGCCTCATTCGTCATCCCACTTTGATCGCACGGACCTCACTTGCACGCTCATCGACCGGGATGACCGGCAGTTCGCCCGGCTTCGTCACCGGCAGACCACGCAGGTGATCCATGATCGCCTGCCACTCCTTGATTTCCCGCACGGCACCTTGCTCCGGCGCGGTGGCGACGCTGGCTCGGTCGATCGCGCCCGGCGGCGGCAACAGGTCGGGCGTGCCGCTGCGGGGATCGACCAGCGCTTCCACCTTCGATGTCAGCGGCGTGCCGTTCCTGTTCTTCGCCACCAGAGGCAACGCGCCCTTGCTGTATTTTGGAACGGCCACAAGGATCATGGCGAAGTACAGCGGGCAGCTCAGGCTGAACAGACGGCCGTCCTTCCCGGTCGTGTCAACTGCCTGATAGCCTCGATCGATGTCTCCAATTTCGACAGCGGTCACGGCGTCGAACTTCGGTCGCGACATGTCGTAGCGGAATCGCATGCCTGAAGCGCGCGGGAAATTCTCGCCGGGATGCGCTGGATTATCGACCAGAAAGAATTCCAGCATATGCTTGAGTTCCTGGCCGTTGAAGTAGCCGGTGACAAGCGTGCTTCCCGCAGTTGTGTCGACGACGCCGGCACCGAGCGGCGCCACCGCAAACACGTCGTAGACAGTGAGCACCCCGGACTTTCCCCGGGTGAAGCCGGCCCGCATCAGGCCGTTGGCGGTGAAGCCGATGTCCGCCTGCGTGGCCTTCCTGAAAGCGTCGGTGCAGAGGTTGGCAAGCAGGGTGCCGGCGGCGATATCCGTGAACGTGTTGGGAATGTCCCGCGGCGTGATCGCCAGCGGCTGATCGATGCTGTAGCCGCGCGACGCGAACGCGACCTTCGTGACGATCTTCTTCAGTTTTTCGATTTCGTCCGCGATCGCCCGGTCACCATCGATCGTGTCGTCAATTGGATGGAGCTTGTAGTCATCGACCGTCAGCTTGTCGCCAGCTATGGTCATGACCAGCTCGCCAAGGTTTTCGCCGTACTTGCCGGTCTGAACCACGGGCGTACGGCCGTTGACGATGACCGGCTCGTCTAGCGCGGTGTGGCTGTGCGCGCCGATCACGACGTCGATGCCTGGGACCGCGATTGGCAGGCGGACGTCCTCGCCATCCGTGAAGCGGCCATCCTTGCCCTTCTCCATGCCACCATGGCTCAGCGCGATGATAACGTCGACCTTTTCGGTCTCGCGCAGGATCTTCACCATCTCCCTGGCAGTCTCGATCGGATCTGGGAATTTGATCGCGCCGGCGCCGCCCGTGTAGAACTGCGCCTCCTTGCCGAGCAACCCGAACAGGCCAAAGCGCATCCCGCCGCGCTCCAATACGATATAGCGGCGCACCACTCCGTCCGTGGCCAGTTGCTTCAGCCCGGCAAACGATGGGTCGCCTCCGGAAAAATCCGTATTCGAGACCACCACCGCCGGGACATGCCCCGCCTTGGCCGCGACCGCGATCGCCTGCGCCGTGCCGTCAGGGCCGAGATCGAAATCATGATTGCCGAAAGTGGTTGCGTCGCACCCCATGCGGGCGAGAAGCTGCAACTCGCCGCCCGTCTCGCGGATCGCCGCGCCGAACGCCGTTCCCATGCTGTAGTCGCCGCCATCGAGGATCAGCACCGGCCCTTGTCCGGCGCGCGCCTCCTTCCTCCTCGCGATCAGGGTCGCCAGACGTGCAAACCCGCCGCGCGTTGCGTCGTCGTTGAGCGTGAACGGGGTGTAGTCCGACGCCGGCGCCATCCCGATCAAATTGGAATGCAGATCGTTGGTGTGCAGGATGGTGAAGGTCTTCTTGCCTTGCGCGGCCCTGGCCGGCTCGACCCCCAAGAGCGCCGCAGCAGCCGCCGCAGCTGATGCTGACAATATTTCGCGGCGGGTCGGATTGCTCATGATGCGTGTTCCGATGCGAGACAAATCGCCAGCGCGCACTGGCTTCGCTCGCCGGCGGAAACCACGGCCGGCCGCTCGACGCGGCCGACCGCGACTATGCGACACTCAGTTGCTGCCCTTGCCCGATGATGAGGTCATCGACTCCATCACGCGGTCGAGGCTGAAGCTGCCCGGCTTCATGCGGGGCGGGAATTCCCGGAAGCTCGAGATCCACTGGGCGACGAAGGCACTAGCAGGCGCCAGCACGAACATGCGCTCCGAAGCCCATACCGCGTGACCAATGGATTCATCCGAGGCGCGCTCGAACGGATCCATGCGCAGATTGGTCAGCATCGGCCAGCGCAACTCCTCGAAGGGAGCCTCCCAGACCTTGATGCCCACCGCGTTCTGTCGCAGGAAGCTGAGCTTCCAGTTGTCATAGCGCACGGCAGCAACGCTGCCGCCATCTGTCCAGTAGATGAACTCGCGGCGCGGCCATTCCTTCGTATCACCTTTCAGGAAGGGCATCAGGTTGTAACCGTCGAGATGGACCTTGTAGGTCATGTCGCCAATCTTCTTGCCTTTCAGCAGGTCGTCCTTGACGGTCGTGTCACCTGCTGCGGCGAGCAATGTCGGGATCATGTCCTCGTGCGCACCGAAATCGTTCAGGATGGTTCCCGGCTTGATCACGCCCGGCCAGCGGATGAGCGTTGGGACGCGGAAGCCGCCTTCCCATTGCGTGTTCTTCTCGCCGCGGAACATTGTCGAGCCGCCGTCGGGCCAATTGAAGAATTCGGCCCCGTTGTCGCTGGAGTACATGACAATGGTGTTGTCCTCGATGCCCAACTCCTTGAGCTTGTCCAGCAGCTGACCGACCTGGCCGTCATGCTCGACCATGCCGTCGGCATAGATGCCGAAGCCGGTCTTGCCTTCCGATTCCTTCTTCAAGTGGGTGAAGACGTGCATGCGGGACGAATTCCACCAGACGAAGAACGGCTTGTTCTCCTTCGATGCCCTGTCCATGAACTTGATCGCGCCGGCGGTGACTTCCTCGTCCACCGTCTCCATGCGCTTCCTGGTCAGCGGGCCGGTGTCTTCGCACGTCTGCTTGCCAACCTTGCCGAAGCGCGGATCATCGGTCGGATCGTCCTTCTCCGTTGCAAAGCAGTGCATCACGCCGCGCGGACCGAATTTCGCCTTGAAAGCCGGGTTCTTCGGATAGTCGACGTTCTCCGGCTCTTCCTCGGCGTTGAGGTGGTAGAGATTTCCCAGCCACTCATCAAATCCATGGACGGTGGGAAGCATGTCATTGCGGTCGCCCACATGGTTTTTGCCGAACTGACCGGTGGCATAACCGAGCGGCTTGAGAAGTTCGGCGATCGTCGGATCTTCCTTCTTCAGGCCCTCCGGGGCGCCGGGCAGGCCGACCTTGGTGAGGCCGGTGCGGATCGGCGACTGCCCGGTCAGAAACGCCGCGCGGCCGGCTGTGCAGCTCTGCTGACCATACCAATCCGTGAACAGCGCGCCCTGTTTCGCGATGCTGTCGATGTTCGGCGTCTGGTAGCCCATGATGCCCTGGTTGAAGGCGCTGATGTTGAATTGACCGATGTCATCCCCCCAGATGATGAGGATGTTTGGCTTCTTGGGCGCCTGCGCCTGAGCCGGCGCGACCAGCAGCGAAGCGACCGCCAGGCCCAGCGCTGCAAACAGGATTCGTTTGAGATTCATTCTGCCTTGTCCTTCTGGTTTTGCGGGCTCGGGCCTAACCTTCGACGGGTGCGCTTCCGACGATCGAGACCCTTAAGACGCGACTGGCGACTCCCGATGTCGGATGAGCCCGCAACTCACGGCCTGAACCCCATGCGCCGGGCGCAGCCCATGTCTTTATCTGTTCACAAAGCCATCACGCCGGATTCGTCGGTCTTGCGCTCGGCAACAGGGCCGAGAGAAGAGCAGCAATTGGCCGCGAACTCACTTCGCAAGAAGCGGGCCAACACGCCCGGCCGCCTTTTTCGAAAAAAGCAGTCGTACGATCAACGGGTTATCTCGCCGCCGACTCTGTCGTCGCGGCTATCATCGTGCCGTTTTGCGCCCGACATGTCGGAGGCCCTCCGAAATATCGGAGGTCACCGCGCGTGAGCGATCCCAAGCTTCTTCATGCGCGATTCAAGGGTCGTCGGCTTGATGCCAAGCTGCTCGGCCGCGCCGCCGGCACCACGGATGCGCCAGCCGCTCCGCTCGAGCGTACGAACGATATGGGCGCGCTCGGCCTGGTCGAGGGTGCCATCGGCCGGCTTGCCGGGATCCAGTTGAAGCGGCCTGTGGGCAAGCTTGACCTGTAGCACCGGCCCGTGCGCGAGGATCATCGCGCGCTCGATCACGTTGCGAAGCTCGCGAATATTGCCCGGCCACGAGTAAGCCATCAGCGTACTCATCGACTCCGCCGCAATCTTCTCGATCTGCTTTCCCATCGAATTGCTGAACTCCTTGACGAAAGTCCACGACAACAGCGGAATGTCCTCGGGGCGTTCGCGCAAGGGCGGCAGCTCGATCGGGAATACATCGAGGCGATAGAAGAGGTCCTCGCGAAACCTGCCTTCGCGAACCGCCTGCGAAAGATCCCGGTTGGTTGCGGCGATGACGCGTACATCGACCTTGATCGTCCGCGACCCGCCCAACCGCTCGAACTCGCCCTCCTGGAGCACACGCAGAAGCTTCGGCTGGAGTTCGAGGGGCAACTCGCCGATTTCGTCCAGGAAGATGGTGGATCCATCGGCAATCTCGAAGCGGCCGGCCTGACGCGCAATCGCGCCGGTGAATGCTCCCTTTTCGCGGCCGAACAGTTCCGATTCGATCAGCGTCGCGGGAAGTGCCGCGCAGTTGACCTTGACCATTGCACGGCTCTTGCGGGCGCTTGCATCGTGAATGGCCTGAGCCAGGACTTCCTTGCCGCTTCCGGTCTCGCCGAGCAAAAGGACCGTCGTGTTCGTTTGGGAGACCTGGCTGGCCTCCTCGATAACCTTGAGGAAATGCGGTGAGCGACTCGTCAGGCCCTGCGGCATTTTTTCCTGGACGACATGTCGCAGGTAGGCATTTTCCTGCTCGAGGCGGTCCTTGAGGGCTCGGATTTCGACCAGCGCGGCTTCGAGCCGCGCGTCGGAGCGCTTGCGCGCGATCGCCTGCGCAATGATTTCACCGACGAGCTTGGCGCGCGCCATCAGGTCGACCGGCCAATGGCGGGTTTCGCGGAACGATCCAAAAGCAAGCAAGGCCGAGAACCGTCCCCCAACACTGATCGGAATGCCCACATGCGCGCGGAAACCAACACTCCGGCAATACTCGGCTTCGGCCACAGCTTCGGGCGGGAGATCGTCGGGTAGCGATTGAAGAACGACCATCTCGCCCGCACGTAATTTGCGATGATACCAGGCCAGGTCCCGCGAAAGATTTCCAAGCCGCATTGGCTCGACCCCCTCGATCGCACTCGTGGAGAGGACGTCAATCGAACCATCTTCGAGCAGTTCGCCGAAGCTGCATCGATCGAACCCGAGAAACTCCCGAATGCGAGAGAGTGCCGTCTGGATTGCGATCTCGAACCGGTCACCCGCAAGATTCGCGAACTGCGCGGACAGATCGACCAGCAGGCGCTCGAACGCCAGACGCTCATCGGCCGACGCGACGGACCCTGCCTTCGTTTTCGAAGGCCCATTGCGAGACATCGCGTCCATCATTGGCACTGTTGTCCCCAAAATGCGGATGAGAACGTCACAATCTGCAATTCCAGGTGAGAAGCCCGCGTCATGGGCGCTCGACCGCCTGGACGCTAGGAGGTCAGGTAAAATTCTACTCCCGCCTCCACACTGCGCCTGGGCAACTGAATGCCAGCTCGCGACGAGACCCCTTGATCCACATCAATCGAACCGCCGTTCTGCGCCGCCCGCCGGGCACCCCGTCGCACCGCCTTTGATTGCTTCCTGCCAGACGCTACACTCAACATCAGGCGGGGCCGCTTGGCCCTCCTCCTGCTCCAGCCGCATCCGGCAACTAATCCATGCTAATCGACTTGGCTTCAGTCATCGGCTGTCCCGCACGGAGCCGCTGTTTGATCATGGCGACAACGGACGTCACATCCGAGAAAGCCCGATCATGCGCATCATCGCCGGCCCTCTTCAGGCTCGTGAGGTCAAAAACCTCGATCTGATCGCGCGCCAGCTCGCTGCGATAAGGCTCCTCCTCCGGATTGACCTCGCCGAGACGCGGCACTCCACCCCAAATGGTCTTTGAGAGGGCAAGCGCCCTGTCGTCCTGAGACACGAACAGCGAAAACCGCGGTCGTTTTGCGCCCATCCTGTGGATCTGGGTGCGGAATACGTCGACATCGACATCGGGCGCGACGAGCATAACGTTCTTGAGCTTGTCCACGACGCGGTCCGGTCGGATGTAACGCGACCGCAGCGCTTCCAGCGCGACCCAGTTTCCCATGGAGTGGGCAAGAAGATTGATCTCGCTCACATTCGGATTGCGGTCGAGGGCGCCGATGAGATCCTCAAGCGCATCGCGCGAATAGTTGGCGCTCTCGCGGTCGTAGGTATATGCCCCCAGCTTGATCTCACCTCGCGACGGCCAGGTGAACAGCACTGGAACACCCGGTGCCCCGGAATCGTGGACGATTTGCGCAAATCGATACACCGCATCGTCGAACTTGTTGTTGAACCCGTGAACGAAAATCAGCACCTTGCCCGGCCGCACGCGCTTCGCTTCCGCCGTGACCGAGTTCATGAAGGTCGGCTTATCGATGTAGTCCGCCGATACCGTCACGAAGTCGCGGTTGGGGTCGCCTGGAATCGAGGAAGGCCACTGAACCTGACCTATCTCGCGGGCGGCGTCCGGCGGTATCGATACCGTAATCGCAGCGTAAGAGACCACATCGGCGCGGCCGCCGCTGAACATCTCGCCAATGTCGGTTGCAGAGCGTTGGCGGGTCGTTGCCACCAGCACGGGGACGCGGGCAGCACCAGCGACCGTCTCGGCTACGGGTACGAGCACGCCCTGCGACGGACGGCCGCTACAGCCGCCAAGCCCGAACGAAACGATCATCGCGGCGAACACTACGACCAGCTGGGATTCGGCCATTTCGCTTTCTTGTTCCGAACTCGACGTACTTCTCACGCACGATGAGCGACCTCTGTCTCTCTACGGCGATTTGTCGTCTCACAATGCTACCTCGATTATTGGGCCGCCATTGCCTCGACCTTCTCAATCGCATCCACGCAATCCTTCGACGCCGTGGCCTTGTTCGCGATCAGGCACGCCGCCATCCGCCCCTGGCCCGGCTGAACCTTGCCGCAGACGCCGGTTATCTCGGCCTTGCAGGCCAGCACACCGTCTCGCAGAAGGTCTGAAGCGGCCTGCGCCCTCTCCGCTGTCTCTTCGAGAGCGAATGCACATTTCGCGCTGATCTTGTCCTCGTGCGCCTGCATGCAATAGATCACGCGCCCTTCGCCCGGAGTGACGTCCTTGCAGTATTTCCTGATGTCGGCCGCGCACGCGTTCTCGAGCTTGGTAACCCTCACCGTCAGTTTGTCGAGAAGCGCTTTTCCGATATTGGCCTGCGCCGAGGCGGGGCCGAACGACAGACCGGCCAGCAAGGTCGTTGCGACCAGCCCGGCAAGCGGATGCGTTGTAATGCTCATTGCCATCCTTTGGTGATTATCTCGCTCGCTTGATATGCCCGCCCGCCCGGTTTCATTGCGCCGATGCAAGCGTCAACCCCGAAACTCCGAGAGACAGGTTGACCCCGACCGAGCCCTCGACCGAGAGCGGCTGCAACGCGATCGAGCGGTTAGAGCCCCCGAACAGCACATTGGCGCCAACACCGACGCCAACCCCGACGGAGCCGCTCGCGCCCACATATTTGCCCGCCAGCTTTCCACGCATGGGACCGGCATTGGGTGCGACGACACCCCATGCCATTGCGCCGCCCGCAGTGATGCCGATGTCAAGACCGATCGAGTTCATGACGCCGACATAGGATTCCGGCGGGTAAGCTCCGTTAGGAGTGAAAAGGCAGGCCATTCTCTGTGTCGAGCCAATGATGAGGCCGATCGACGGCGCCAGCTTGCAGCTCAGCACCCCCGCGGCAGTACCCTGCGGCGCCTCGGCTGCCGCCGGCGCGATCCACGCGATGGCGAATGCACCCAGGAACAGTGCGATGCGATGTTTGAACATTATCCCCTGTCCTCTCGACTTTTACGCGTTGCTGCACGAACCGTCCTTTGAGCCCGACGAGTCCCCCTCCGCTGCTTGGCCCAACGAAGAACCGCGACCTTTTCGTCAGCGAAGGACCTGGGATTGGCTCCGCATCACTGGCCTTTTTCTTCCTTCAGGATGACGTCGATCGCTTCGATGACTTTCTTGGCGGGATTCGCCTTGCAATAGACGATCACGTTGTGAATCCCGGCCTTCGTCCGTGGCACGTTGATGGCGTGCTTTTTCGCCAGGCCATTGTACCATCCGCTGTACCAGACCCCCAGAAAATCGGCGTCTTCCTGGTAAGTGCCAGCCAGCTGCGCACAGGTCAGCTTCTGGACATCGATATAGCCGTTAGCATCGGCATAATTCTTTAGTTCAACCTGAGCCTCGGCGACGGGAATGGCAGCAAGAAGCACTGCCGCCACGATGAATGAACGCCGCATGAAAAACCCTCCTTCCTCAGCTGTGACCGTCACCTGATCTGGCTCCCTGCAACGGTATGATGAAGCGCCAACACGTCGACGCCCTCTTCCCGCTCGACGGTGTCGACCCGCACGACGGGGGCCTCGCCCGAGAGCTCGATCGCGCCGACGAGAGTGTTGAGCTTTGTCGAATCGAGATACCGTTCGAATTGCTCGCGCGACTCCCATTCCTCCACCAGAACCAGAGATCTGCGTCGATCGAGATCGCTGAAGAGACGCACCGAGCGGCAGCCCGGCGCGACCCGCGTCGGTTCGAGCACCGATCCGAGCGTACGCAGCAATGCGGTTCGCACCCGGTCCGGCGCCACGATCTCCAACGAGAATACGATCAAGGGCTGCTTCTTTCAGTCGCATCCGAACTTCGGCGATCATGACTCTTGGTTCGCAAGAACCGGGCCAACATACCGCCATGCGTCGCGTGATCGAAAACGCGCGCCTAATCAGAGCCGTATTGGATAAAGCCAAACGCCTTTACCGTTGGCCGCGGGGCACCAGGCTCCGAAATATCGTAGCTTCTCCGAAATGTCGGAGTTCAACTCGGCGCCAACGAAAGCCATCCCTCCAGCTGGGAAACCCGTTTGACTCACATCAAAGGCGCGCTCCAATTCTCGGTCGACTATTTCCCTTTCGCATAAGCAACAGACGTATGGGAGGATGTACCATTTCCAGCACTCTCACACTTCAGAGCCTGAAGACTTACTCCGGATCCGTGATCAGACAGTCGATCAGGCGGCGCATCGTTGCCATTGCTGTCGGACTGATTGTCCTCATGGTCGCGACATCGATCCTCTCGATGGTGATGGCCGGGAGGGTCGGCCATTTGCTGGACGAACTCACCAACCGGTACGTTCCTGCAAACGCGCATCTGACGCGAATTAGCGTCTTGTCGCTTGAACGGGCCCTCGCCTTGCGCCGCATGGTGATCGCGAAGATGCAGGATCCACCCGATGAGCTCGGATATAGGAGGCGGAAGCAACTATACGACACGAAGGACGCAGAAGTTGACCAAGAAGCCGATGCAGCGCGCAAGCTCATCAGCGACGTGATCGCCGACACCAGTACGCCTTCTGACAATACCGCATTGGCGCGCATCGACAGCCGGATCGACAGTCTGGTTAGCGAATTTCGTCATCATCTGAAGCAGGAGTCGGTCGAGTTGATCGCCGCACTCGAGGTGCGCGACTTTGCAGCCGTCAGGCACAGCCTTGCCCGGACCGACGCCTTGCGCGACGAATTCGACGAAAAGGTCGAAGCCGTTCGCGCCGACATGCTCAAAGTGAGCTACGGCGCAATTGCCACCATAAAGTCTGAACAGACCCAGGCCGTGTTGACCTCGGGAGTCGTGACGGCGCTCGCTGCGATCGTGGGACTGCTCTTTGCCAACTTTGTCAGCGGCGGCATCATTCGGTCCGTCCGGCAATTGCTTGAAGGTACGCGCGCCGTCGAGGCGGGGCACCTCGATCAATCCATCGACGTACGCACAGCCGACGAAATCGGTCAACTCGCGGCGGCGTTCAACCGGATGGTCGTGCAGTTGCGCGACAATCAGCGTGTCAGAGAGACGTTCGGAAAATACATCGATCCGCGCGTCGTGGAAGGATTGATCGAACGGCCGAACCTGACGGCCGCGGAAGGCCAGCGGCGGGTCATGACGGTGCTGTTCTGCGATCTGAAGGGATTCACGAGCCTCAGTGAGGGCATGACCCCGCAGGGCCTGGTCAAGGTGATGAACCGCTATCTGTCGATCATGTCCGAACCGATCCGGACCCACAGGGGGATCATCGACAAGTATATCGGCGACGGCATCATGGCCTATTGGGGCCCTCCCTTCGTGGACGAGGCCGACCATGCCCGCTTCGCGTGCCTTGCAGCGCTCGAAATGGTCGATCGGATCGCAACGTTGCGCCACGAAATTCCTGAACTGCTCGGCGTGCTCGGCACCCCCATGGAAACATGCGACATTCGTATCGGCGTCGCCACCGGAGACGCGCTGGTCGGCAGCATCGGGTCCGACGTCATGATGAGCTACACCGTCATGGGGGATGTCGTGAACTTTGCCTCGCGGCTCGAGGGCGCCAACAAGGTATATGGCAGCCGCAATTTGGTCTCGGAGAGGACAATTTCTGCCGCGGGAGCAACGCTTGAGGTCCGGGAAATCGATCGGATCATAGTTGCGGGCCACACCCACTCCGAGGTCGTCTTTGAACTCCTTGGAATGAAAGGCAAGGTCCAGCCGCAACAACTTACGTTGCGAGACAGGTATCTGGAAGGACTTGCGGCCTACCGCGAGCGACGATGGGACGATGCACGCGCAAAGTTCGGCGCATCGCTGGAGGCAATGCCTGGCGACGGACCGTCGATCGCCATGCTTCAACGCATCGAAAGCATCAAGGCAAGCCCGCCGCCTCCGGATTGGGACGGCGCGTGGCACGTCGAGAAATAGCCGAGGGAGCACGTTCCTCGATGCCGGACCGATGCTGTTCGCTTCAGCGCCGGCCCACGCGGTTGACCGGTCCGCCGCGGTTCATGGGCGTACCCGCGACTCCAACGCCGGGCGTCACGGCGGCGCGCGCGACCGGCCGCGGTCGGAGCACCACGCCGGCCCTTGCAACGCAGCCGACGGGATATTCGACGTACTGACAGTACACTACGGCACCGGCCGGCTCCGTTCCTGCGGCTACGAAACCAGACGCCAACCCAATCATCAGCAGACCCGAAAATACGATCGATCGCTTCATCATGACGTGCTCCGTTCAAGATCCAAAGAGAATGCGCTTGCGCGCAGATGAACCATTCAATGCCAGTTCGCATGCTGCGACAGCCTCGGCTCTGAGATCGAGGCTGCTTTAGCCCGCCGACCTTCGAAGGTCGGCGGCATAGAATTTGTAATTGATGCCGATACGAATCGTATTCAGATGGTTCATGGCGAACTCCCGGTGGGACAGTACGCACTGCAAACAACCAGCCTGTCAGCGTTGAGCAGAATTTCCCTTGATCCAGGTCAACGTTGTCCCGACCGAACGCATCAACTTGTTTCTGCGCTGGGTGGTTCATTCCACGAGAGGCTGTTCACAGGGAGCTTCACTATGAAGGGCGCGGTGTTTTCGATGGCCCTGCTTGGCGGCCAACTGGTGATCCCCGTCGGCGATCGCGTGCCCGAGCTGAATGTCGAAGCGACATGCAAGGCGACGGTGGCAACCGACAAGGCGATGGGGCTGGCTCTGCCCCAGAGCTTTGACGATTGCATGCGCGACGAGAACGCCGCGCGCCAGCAGCTCACCACCATCTGGCTCTCGAATCCCGCCGACCTCCGGAATAGATGCGAAGGTGAAGCGACTGTGGGCGGTAGCGAAAGTTACGTCGACATGCTTACCTGCATGCAAATGGCGGCAGATTGGACCAAATCCCCTTCATCCGCACCCAAGCTGAAAGGTGCGAGCAGGAACCGCAACAACTAGGTCGATTCCCGAGCAAGGTCAGTCACCGAACTTGGCTCGATGGAAGTCCAGCCGATGATGTCGGCGACGGTCCTGATCGGGGGTCGGCACGACCGTGGTTCGGCATTTCAGCGCGGAGGAGCGGCCGTTGGCACGCAAGCGACGGAAATCCGACATCAAAGGAAGGCCTCATAAGGGATCTGCGGAGGTCTCATCGCCGCAAGGACCAGTCAATCGCCAAGCCGAAGCAGCATCTTCGCCGAAACGCCGAATCTGGCTCGCGGTCCTGATCGCCGGGGCGGCCGGCCTCGCCGCCGGTCTCGTCTTTCTATTCCTTGATCGGGTCCCGACATCCCAGGCCGCATCCGCAACCTTCGTCGGCAGTGAGGCCTGTGCGGGCTGTCATCGGAGCGAAGCAAAACTCTGGAATGCCTCGCAGCACAAGGTTGCGATGCAGCACGCGACCGAGACGACGGTGCTCGGCAACTTCAACGACGCCAGCTTCGACCATTATGGCGTGCACTCCCGCTTCTTCCGCAAGGATGGCAAGTTTCTGGTCGAGACCGACGGGCCGGATGGCGAGCTCACCGTCTACCAGGTCAAATACACCTTCGGCATCGATCCGTTGCAGCAATATCTGATTGAATTCCCCGACGGCCGCATTCAGGCGCTTTCGATCGCCTGGGACAGTCGCCCGCAAGACAAAGGCGGCCAGCGCTGGTTTCACATCTATCCTGATGAGGAGATCAAGCACGATGACGTCCTGCACTGGACCAAGCTGAACCAGAACTGGAATTTCATGTGCGCCGAGTGCCACTCCACCGGCGTGCGCAAGAACTACGACGCCAGAACCGATCGCTTCGCGACCAGCTGGTCGGAGATCAGCGTCGGCTGCGAAGCTTGTCACGGCCAGGGCTCCCGTCACGTGGCCTGGGCCCGTGAGCAACAAGGCTGGTGGCCAATCGGCAAGCGCGAGGATCCCGGCAAGGGGCTGCTCGCCCTGCTCGACGAGCGTCATGGCGTCAGCTGGCCGATCGATCCTCAAACCGGGATCGGCAAGCGGAGTGTCGCGCCGGCCACCCTTCGCAAGGAGGTCGAGACCTGCGGATTGTGCCACGCACGGCGCGCCGGCTTCCACGAGGACTGGACGCCGGGCCAGTGGTTGTCACAGACTCACGTGGTCGAGCCGCTCGCGCGCAGCACCTATCATGCTGATGGCCAGATCCGTGACGTCGAAGAGCCGTACAACTACACGCCCTTCAAGGAAGGCAAAATGTTTGCCGCCGGGGTCACCTGCAGCGACTGCCACGAGCCGCACAGCGCAAAGCTTCGCGTTTCAGGCCAAGGCGTCTGCCTGCAATGCCATGCGCCGGACAAGTTCGCCGCCGTCAAACATCATCACCACGGCAGCATCGAGCCGCAGCCCACCTGCATCTCCTGCCACATGCAGACACGCACCTATATGGTCGTCGACCCCCGCCACGACCACACTTTCCGTGTCCCGCGGCCCGATCTATCGGTCACACTAGGGACGCCGAACGCCTGCAACGATTGTCACCGCGACAAGACCGCCCAGTGGGCGGCCGCTGCGGTCGAACAATGGTTCGGCGCCGACCGAAAGGGCTTTCAGACCTTTGGGGCCGCCTTCCAAGCCGCACGCACCGACCAGGCCGATGCCGCGGCGCTTCTCGGCGTCATCGCCGCGGACAAGAATGTGCCGGCCGTCGCGCGCGCCAGTGCGCTCAGCGAACTCGCCTCGCGCATCTCGCCCGCCAACATCAATGCCGCACGAAGCGGGCTTGCCGATCCCGACCCGATGGTGCGGATCGGTGCGCTCGACATGCTGCAGAACCTGCCGGCGGCCCAAATCTGGCCGCTGGTCGCTCCTCTGCTGTCCGACCCTGTGCGCGGCGTCCGGATCAGGACAGCCTCGCTGCTCGCGGCCGTTCCGGTCGCGAGGCAACCCCAGGCGGATCGGGCGCGCTTCGATCAGGCGGCAGCGGAATTCGTCGACGCGCAACGCGCCAACGCCGAGAGGCCGGAAGCGCGGACGACGCTGGCAAATTTCCTTGCCCAGCGCGGACAGCCGGCGGAGACCGAGGAGGAATACATGGCGGCGCTGCGGCTCAGCCCGCAATACACGGTCGCCGCCGTCAACCTCGCCGACCTCTACCGGCAGCTCAGCAGGGACAGCGAAGGTGAAGAGGTGCTGCGTACGGCGATCGCGACGTCTCCAGGCGACGCCGCGCTTCGCCACGCCCTCGGACTGACCCTGACACGGCTAAAGCGATCCGACGAAGCCCTTGCCGAATTCCAGAAGGCAACCGAGCTGGAGCCGGACAGCCCGCAATACGCCTATGTCTACGCGGTCGCACTCCATTCGGGCGGCCGCGCCGAGGAAGCCATGACGGTCCTGAGGAAAGCCCTGACAAGCCATCCCAATGACCGCAGCATCCTGTCTGCACTTGTTGCCTTCAGCCGCACGGGCGGGGATGCAGAGGCCGCGCTGGACTATGCCCAACGTCTCGCCATCATCACGCCTGACGATCCCAACCTGACGAAGATTATCGAAGAGCTCAAGCGAGCGGCCAAGCCTCCAGCGCGACGATAGCACGCATGTCAATTCGGAAAATTCCAACGCGTGCCCGCGTGAGGGGGCCAACGCGCGCAGCTTCACACGAGATCAGCAATGGCCTGTGAGCCTGAGGATGCGCAGAAATAGGAGGATGGTTTGTACGAAATTTATAAATCCGGGAATTACAAAGCCCAACGGGAACCCGAAGGCGCATACTCGTTTTGAAGCTTGTATTGTCGGCAACATGGTAGCGGGGGAGCGCTACCGCCTTTCCCCACACCAACCAAACCTGCGATATCTCATCCAATCCTTCGCATGAAGCAGGTGATCAGCCCCTGGCGCGGTCAGCGCTTACAACATTGGGGACGCAGGTTAAAGGCCGGCTGGCATAACTATCGAGCTGCGGCTGTCGAATTCGCGGAAGCTCGGGCAGCGGCGCATGTTCGGCCTCACCACCGCTCCGCTGCATCGAACCGGGGCCAACACTCCGTTCTCTCGTGTGGGCCGAGCCATGCTGCGGACGAAAACGTCTGGCCCGTGAACGGCCGTTTTGCACCGAAAGCTGCCCTCCCCGAAAGTCGCATTTTGACCAAAGCGGACTGACAATCGCATCCTTCGCCTGAATGCGTGCTGCGACACTCGCCACGATCCAGATTGCCCGCTGGGGAGAGCTACCTTCGTCCTACCCAAGCTCTTACGACCGGACCTGAATGATCGTTTTGCCTTGGCGTCGCTCGGTCGAGTTGAAGGTGCCGACAGCATTGTCGAGGGAAGCGACCTTTCCGATGTGAGCTGCCGCGACTCCTGCGCCCGTCACGTTGGAAATGACGCTCAACCCGAATACCGGCTGCGGCAGAGGCCGCCGTTTTTGGATCGAGACCCGCGTCCGAATTCTCCCGCGCGCGAAGATGGGTCGGGCAGCGGTCAGCCGAGCGGCGGTTGCCGTCGATTCTGTCCGCGCCCAGAGCTGCGGCCTGCAACTTTGCTGCGCTCCTCCAACGCCCCTTCAGTTCGGCCATGCCGAGCCGAGGATGATCGAGCAGAAGTTTCCGCGCACATAGTTCATGTCCTTCAGCGCCAGTACGTCGGCTTTCACATTTCCGAAGGTTGTAAGAGGCTTCTTGATGATGCCGTTGGCGAAGTGATCGATAATGTTCTCCTTGAAGTTGGCCTCCCGCGGATGATGGGCGCAGACATGCTCCCGCTGCTCGTGCGTGAAGTCCTGGTAGGCGATACCGAGCACGTCCATTTCCACGCCGGCGGTCACCAGCGCGATGGCGGGACGCATGTGCTCGGGGATGCCGGGCGTCGTATGCAGCGCGATGGCGGTCCAAACATCCTCGACGTCGCGTTCGGGCACGCCGTAGCTCTTCATGAAGTCGCGTGCGGCGTTGGCCCCGTCCACCTCGAAGCGCAGGTCGGCGCTCGAATACTTCTCGGTCAACCCCATGTCGTGGAACATGGCGCCCAGGTAGAGCAGCTCCGGGTCGTATTTCAGGCCGCGGCGCTCGCCTGTGAGCGCCCCCCAAAAGAAGACGCGGCGGCTGTGGTTGTAGAGCAAGTCGTCCTCGGTGTCGCGAACGAGCTGCGTGGCAGCACGAGCGACGGCGCTGTCGGGTACGCGAATGCCGGCAATGATCTCAGACATGGATGGACTCCTTCGTTGGGTCAGAATCGGTGGCGTAATTCGCCAGGCGTGGTTACGGATCGTGGATGGGCGGCTGTCGCTATTCGGCGGCGACCTCCATCGGTGTAAGTCCCAGCGCTTGCGCCACCCCGGCGCCATAGGCCGCGTCCGCCTTCATGCAATTGGCAATGTGGCGCTGCTTGACCTCGAGCCGTGCATCGCTCATCGCGCGCGCCGTGTTCTCGAACAGCGCCTGCCGCTGGGCCAGCGTCATTTCCCGGAAGAGATTGCCAGGTTGCTCGTAATGATCCTCGTCGACGCGATGGTCCCAGTGCATGGCCGCCCCGGACCATTCGAGCGGCGGTTCGGCGAGGCTCGGATCGTGGTCGATCCATGCGCCCTTGGTGTTCGGCCAATAGGTCGGTGTCGCACCCAGGTTGCCGTCGCTGCGCATAGCGCCGTCCCGGTGATAGGTGTGGAATGGGCATTTCGGCGCGTTCACCGGGATATGATTGAAGTTGACGCCCAGTCGATAGCGCTGGGTGTCGCCGTAAGAGAACAGGCGCGCCTGCAGCATCTTGTCGGGCGAGAAGCCGATGCCTGGCACGACATTGGCCGGAGAAAAGGCGGCCTGCTCGACCTCGGCAAAATAATTGTCGGGCCAGCGATTGAGCTCCATCACGCCGACCTCGATCAGCGGATAATCCGCCTTCGGCCACACCTTCGTGAGGTCGAACGGATTGTGCTTGTGCGCCTTCGCCTGCTCGTCGGTCATCACCTGGATGAACATCGTCCAGCGCGGGAAGTCGCCGCGTTCTATGGCGTTGAGCAGATCGCGGCCGTAGCTCTCGCGATCGTTGGCCACGAGTGCGGCCGCCTCGGAATCGGTGAGGTTCTGGATGCCCTGCTGCGTGCGGAAGTGGAACTTGACCCAGACGCGTTCGTTGGCAGCGTTGACCATGGAAAAGGTGTGACTGCCGAAGCCGTGCATGTGCCGGAAGCTCTTCGGGATACCCCGGTCGGACATGACGATCGTCACCTGGTGCAGCGCTTCGGGCAGCAGCGACCAGAAATCCCAATTGTTATCGGCCGAACGCAGGCCGGTGCGCGGATCGCGCTTTATGGCGTGATTGAGATCGGGAAAACGCAGAGGATCGCGGAAGAAAAAGACGGGCGTGTTGTTGCCGACGATGTCCCAGTTGCCCTCCTCCGTGTAGAACTTCAACGCAAAGCCGCGGATGTCGCGCTCTGCATCGGCCGCGCCCCGCTCGCCGGCAACCGTGGAGAAGCGCGCGAACATCGGCGTCGTCTTGCCGATCTGCGCGAATATCTTCGCCTTGGTGTAACGGCTTATGTCGTGAGTGACCGTGAAGGTGCCGTAGGCACCCCACCCTTTCGCGTGCATCCGCCGCTCCGGGATCACCTCGCGGTCGAAATGCGCCATCTTCTCGATGAGCCAGACATCCTGGAGAAGCGCCGGACCGCGCGGCCCTGCAGTCATGATGTTGAGATTGTCGGTCACCGGCGCCCCGGTTGCGTGGGTCATGGCTGGACGGGAATCGGTCATGATCTGCCTCTATTCTCACGAAGTGATGGAACTGCTGTCCGCCTCAATGCGAGACCTGAGCTGGTTGTGCGTATTTTGCGTAGGAGCAGCGCGGCCGACAACGCAGACGATCCTATGGATCAGGACAGCCGCACGCCATTTGCTGCCAACAAGTGGTCAGACCATTCGCGACGGCCGCGGCTTGCCCGGAGACGTCGCGGCCTATTCCGGCTCTGTTCGCCGGAAGCTGGCGCGAAATTGCGCCGGGGTGACGCCAAGACGGGTGCTGAAGACGATCCGCATCCGATCGGCCGATCCGAAGCCGCAGTCGAAGGCGACCGCCTTCAGCGGCCGATCGCTTCCTTCCAGCATCATGCGAGCCGCATCGACGCGGGCGCGCTCGATGAACTCGTGCGGCGTGATACCGGTCACCTGCACGAAATGCCGGGCCAGATTCCGAGGGCTCATGCCGACCACAGCGGCAAGCGACTCCAGCGTGTGGCGGTCGCCGATCCGGGCCATGACGTGGTCCTGGATGCGTGCGATCGGCGATTCCGGATCGGCGGGCGCTGTCAGGTAGGGACTGAACTGCGATTGTCCACCCTGGCGTTGGGCCACCACAACCAGCCGTTTAGCAACCTTGAGCGCCGTCTCCGCGCCGTGCCGCTGCAACACGAGCGCCAACCCAAGATCTATCCCTGCCGTCACACCGGCTGCGGTGATCAACCGGCCGTCCCGCACATAGATCAAGTCAGGTTCAACTCTTGCTTTCGGGAATCTCGCTGCCAGCGCCTGTGCATCCTGCCAATGGGTAGTGACACGCCGATCGTCGAGGAGACCGGCGTAGCCAAGCACGAAAGCTCCTGTGCAGATCGATCCATACACACTCGAGCGCCACGGCAACTGCTTCACCCACTCGATCAGTGAATGCTCTGGTTCCGTTTCCGGTGGCGTCGGCGCACCCGCCACCAGTATGATGTCGAAGCCGCCCGTTGCCTCCTCGAAGGTCAGGTCGGCCATCAACCGTAGGCCGTTGGACGCCCGCAATGGATTGCGGTGAGCCGCAATCAACACCGTTTCATAGCGGTCAGCATTGTCGAGAAACGTGTTCGCCTCGCTGAACACGTCGAGGGGCCCGGCCACATCCAAGGCCTGGACCCCATCGTAGACAACGATCGCGACAGCTTGTACCGGCACCCCTTACTGCCCCCAAGTGTGACACCTCATTATGCATGGCTTCCGCACAGTGCAAAGGCTCGGGTGCAATCTGGACTAGCCGAATTGTCACGCCTTATCGCGACCCTGGCGTCTTATCTGGCGTCGTCAAGGCATCGTCCTTGGCATCGACGACGAAGACCGCGAGCAGACTGGCGGGCTCCGTTTCGCTCGCGTTCTCACTGATCCTGTGATGTGAGCCCGGCATCTCGTAAAACGCTTCCCCTTGATGGTAGACCTTCGGCGGGTCATTATCGATCTGGCTGCGGATCGCCCCCGACATTACATAAGCGTAGATGAATGCCGACGCCGCGTGGTGATGAGGCACCGATTTGGCTCCGGGCGGATAACTCACAAGGACGGAAACCAGTCTCTTTCCTTCGACATTGGGCAGTGCGTGCTCGAAGACAACCTTCACTTGCTCCCGATCCTGAGCGATCGCGGGAGAGGCTGCCAGAGCGATCGCTGATGCTAGCAACGGAACGGCGGCCGCTCGCACAGCGCTTCTGGCCAGCAGCCCGGTGATCTTATAACCCTTTGTGACGATAGAAAACGCATTCAGAGTAAGCCAACGAAGAAGGGCAAGCGCCTCGCCGCTGGCAATTCGCCCGTACGCGGATATGAGCTCTAGGAACACGGAACTTTCCTCTTTATCATGTTGAAGTCGTCATGGAGAATCCGGCAAGGGAGACGCAGCAATCAGATCGCACGCGTTGGGGCTCTTGAACCCTGGGATGAAACGCTCGCAGACGGCGGCGTTGACCGTGCCGTACGTGGTTGCGGGCTTATGCGCAAAGCCCGCGAAATACTCCTGAATAAAGCCGTTTTTGAAGTTCGTTCGCGGGTACTTGGCAATGATTTCTTGCAGGACATCGGCGGGAAACTGATCGAATCCCACCCCGATCACATCGAGAAGAACACCTGAATTGAGGAGAGCGACTTCGGGGCGCATATACTTCGGGATGCCGGGCGTGGTGTGCAGCGCGATTGCCTCCCAGACGGCCTGCACCTGATCTTCAGGGATATTGTGGGTGCTGAGGAACTGACGGGCGGCATTTGCGCCATCGACTTCGAAGCGCTCGTTGGCGCTCGAGAACTTCTCGATCAGGCCGAGATCGTGAAATGCTGCGGCGACGTAAAGGAGCTCAGGGTCAAAGCGGAGCTTTCTCTGATGCCCCTGCTCAGCCGCGAACAGGTAGACCCGGATCGAGTGATTGAACAGCAGATCGGTCGAATTCTTGCGCAGGACGTCTGTCGCTTCTTTCGCGAGAAGGGAATCGGGAATGAGAGGAGCACGGACGAGCTTTCGCGTGGTCATTTGATGTTTCCTTTCAAGAGCGGCCAGGGGCAGGCGACACACATTGGCTCGCGAGCCCAACGCCTGATGATCAACTCGAAGTAACCGCGAGCACGATTTTTCCTTTCGGCTGGGGCCGCACGCGCTCCAGCATTAAATGGGCTTCACGCGCGTCCGCGAGGGGCAAGACAGCTCCTACCTTTGTTCGCAACTTTCCAGCATCGACGAGACGGGCGATCTGCATCAGATGTCGGCTCGTGACGTTGACAAGAAAGAAGCTGGCCTCAACACCGTGGCGCTTTGCAAGATCCTGATCCGGGTGGGAAACCGCGGAGATCAGCTTGCCGCCGCGGCGGAGAACCTCGAACGAACGGTTTTGTGTTTCGCCGCCGACCAGATCGATGACGGCGTCCGCCTCGCGAACCTGCTCCTCAAACCGCTGAGCGCGATAGTCGATCACGGCATGTGCGCCGAGGTCGCGCACCAATGGAATATCATGAGCCGCGGCAGTCGCGATGGTCTGGAGACCCCCGCGCCGGGCCAATTGAACCGCATAGGACCCGACGTTCCCTGCTGCTCCGTGGATGACCACCTTTTGGCCTTCCTTGAGCTGGGCCCGGTCAAACAGAGCTTGCCATGCGGTGACGGCAATGACAGGAACAGAGGCGGCTTCAACGTGGGTCAGCGAAGCGGGCTTGTTAGAGACCATTCCGGCAGAAGCCAACGCGTATTCGGCGTAGGCTCCGACAAACTTCGGATTTGTAACGCCATAAACCTGATCTCCCACGCGCAAATCCGAAACGCCTGGGCCCACGCCGACGACTTCACCCGAAAGGTCAGAGCCCAAGGTGAGAGGGAGCGGTTGCGGCAAAGCGCTCTTTCCGGCCCTGATCCATCCATCCCACGGCCCGACCCCTGCGGCTTCAACCTTGACCAGGACCTCGCCAGGGCCGGGTTCCGGCCGCGGGACGCGCTCCAATTTCATGACCTCAGGTGGCCCAAACTCGTGAACACGCCAGGCCACCATTGTTGAACGAGCTCGCTCGTGACTAGCCTGAGGATTGACGCTGCCGGGGGTCATCTCACTCGCTCCCTTCCGCTCGCCATGACTACCGCCCGCGCTCGTCCTGACGAGTGCAATGGGCGAAGCCTTCCGCCAATGAAATTGGCGGATGGCTCTGCCCCATATGTCGCAATCGATCCTGCCTGGGACAACAAACAGCATCCTTTGGATCAGGACAGGCGTACGTCGTTTCCTGACAACGGCGGTCGATGGGCCCGGCTCTGACCGATAACCCCCGGCCGCTTTCGGACGGCCGGCTGGCTAGAATTCGGATCGAGTGGAATCGGATGCTGGTCCCAGACATCAACGTAGCGTCCATGGACTTTCGCCTGGCAGATCCAGACGAGCGTGTTCGGCACCGCGGCCATCCTTGTCGTACAGTGGCAGTGAACGATGGCTCGGCCGTCAAGCCGGAGCCTTGAAATCGTACGAGATGCGTCCGGCTGGCAGATAGAACAGAGCGATGACAGCGCCACCTCTCACCTCCGGATAGTGCCGGCTGCCAGGGTCGGGCGCCGTCCAGCCAGGCCCTTGCCAACCCTGCAGTCCCTTCAACTCCGCGCTTTTGTTCAGGGGCACGACAAGGTTGAGCTCGCCATAGGGGTGGCCGTGATACTGGCCGCGGAGCACGTCGCTATCACCCTCGTCCTTGAAGCGACGCGGATCGGCGCTATTCATGTACACGGCGGTGATGCTGAACTGGAACGTCTCGGGAGTTGGCTCCAGGATACGGCTGCGCCGGTAATTCGGTCCGTCGACCTCCTGGTTTGCCGCCCATCCCTCCTCAACTCCGATTTTAATCAGGCGGCTCAGATCCTGATAGAGCGAGCTTTGCTCGCCATATTTCTCGTTGAGCCAGCGCTCCATCTCGGCGCCGGGCGTCATATCCTTGACCTCCCGCAAGAACGGAATACTGCGTTGAATTAGTTCTTCCCGGCTTCCCATGGCCCTCTCCTCTTTCTCGATTGGATCTCACGTTTCAAAGCCCGCAAACGTGGCGAACTCATTGACGTCCGCCCGCGGCATCAATCTTTCCGCCCCCACAACCCTTGCACGGCCGATCGAAACGCCGCACACCACCATTTGCTCCGTCGGGATCGACAGCAACGGACGGAGGATCCGGTGATATTTCGCGAACGTCTCCTGCGGACAGGACTGAAGTCCGCGCCCTGCCGCTGCCAGCATCACGTTCTGCACGAACATTCCGAGGTCGAGCCAGCTTCCGACTTCCAGGCGACGGTCGATGGTTACGATCAGTCCGACCGACGCGCCAAAGAATGTATAGTTTTTCGCAGTCTGCCGTGCCCGCGCCTCGGAATCGGTTTGCGCGATCCCGAGCGCGCCGTAGAACAGTTGACCGAACTGCTGTCGCCGCCTGAGGTACGGCTCGGGCAAGTCGCTGGCGTAATATTTGTATTCCGACACGTGCTCGTCGCGCGACGTCTGGTGCGCCTCCAGCAGCGCCGCCGACACCCTGTCCTTGACCGCGCCCGCGAGCACATAGACGTGCCAGGGCTGAATGTTCGCTCCGCTTGGTGCGAACCGCGCTGCGCCGAGAATCTGCTCGACGGTCCGCCGCGGGACCGGATCGTCGCAGAAGTCGCGGCACGCCGTTCGGCCGGTCATGATCTCGTCGATGCCTCCAGGGGCAACGGACACTAAGCTTTCGCCGGTCACGGCTTCCTCAGGAGCGGGCATCCTCCTTCCTCCATCGGCCTGAACGCTTCTTCCCCGGGAATGGTCGCGAGTAGCTCGTAGTAGTCGAACCTGTATTTCGACTCTTCCGGCGACTTGACGCGAAAAGATACATGCCACGGATCAGCCGTCCGTCCTCGCGAATCCGGCCGTTGCTCGTCATGAAATCGTTCACCGGCATTTCGCGCATCCTGGCAGCCACCGTCGGTCCATCCAGCGTGCCTGCCGCTTCGACTGCCCGAAGATAATGCGCCACCGCTCCATAGGTGCCGGCATGGATCATTGTCGGGACCTTCTGCGTCTTGTCGACAAAGCGCTTCGACCATTCACGCGTTTCACCATTGAGATCCCAATAGAATGCCGAACTGAGCATCAGGCCCTTGGCACTCGGCAATCCAAGACTATGGATATCGGCAATGAAGACGATCAGGCCGGCAAGCTTTTGTTGATGCGTGATTCCGAACTCTGCGGCCTGCTTTACCGCGTTGATGAAATCACCCCCAGCATCGGCGAGTGCGATCACGTCCGCTTTTGAGGACTGCGCCTGCAGCAGGAAGGAAGAGAAATCGGGCGTGTTGACCGGATGCTTGACCGCGCCGACGACATTGCCGCCGGTCGCCTCGATAACGCGGCGGCTGTCGGCCTCGAGCTGCACGCCGAGGGAATAGTCGGCCGAGAGAAAGAACCAGCTCTTTGCGCCAAGCGTGAGATCGCCTTGGCGGTGCCCTGCGACAGGGCATGAGTATCGTAGGTCCAGTGGATGCCCGTCAGCGAGCACTCGTCACCGGTCAAGCGCGATGTTGCCGCGCCTGTGGCGAGAAACAACTTCTTCTTGTCACGCGCAATGCCCTGGACCGCGAGCGCAACAGCGGAATTCGGCACGTCAAGGATCGCCTCGACGCCCTCGTTTTCGAACCAGCGCCGTGTGATCGCCGCACCCACGTCCGCCTTGTTCTGGTGGTCGCTGGCGACGATCTGGATGGATCGCCCGAGCACTTTGCCCCCAAAATCCTCAACGGCCATCTGCGCCGCAACCACCGAGCCCTGACCGCCGTTGTCGGCGTAGAGCGAGGACATGTCGGTCAGAACACCGAGCTTGACAGGAGGATCTTGCGCAACAGCCGGCGTCGCAAGTAGCGCCGACGCCACCATCGCAACAACCATATTGCGTTCGACACCCGACATCTCGCTGGATCTCATTGCGGCCCTCCTTCAGACAGGCGACGGGGATAATGACGGGATCGAACTGCGACGGAAGTGAAACCTTCGCAGATCTGTCCTGAACCGCCTTCAGATTGGTCGCACCGGCGGCAGCGTGTCTCCGGTAGCTCCGCGGTTGCGTCCAGCGTGCGCCTGGCTTTAACTGGATTCCGCCGCGGCATGTGCGCACGCGGCTGGCTGCCAACAGGATCCTCGCCGTGTCCGTTTCCTTCAAGACATTGGACTTGAACCTGCTCAAGGTGTTCGACGCCGTAATGGAGGAACGCAGCGTGCTGCGCGCCAGCCAGAAGGTTGCGCTGAGCCAGTCCGCCGTCAGTCATTCACTTGCCCGCCTTCGCGAGATGCTGGAGGACGATCTGTTCGTGCGCACGGCCACGGGCATGCAACCCACCACGCGCGCGCTGACGATGGCGCCCCAGGTTCGCGAGGCCCTGCGAACCCTCGAGGCGGCGGTCGAGCTGCCGACCTTCGCCCCGGCGACGTCAACCAAGCAGTTCACGCTAGCCGCCAACGACTTCACGACGATGGTCCTGGCATCTCCGCTCCTGAAACTACTCAGCCGGGAGGCGCCATCCATTGACCTGACCATCAAGCCGGTGACCCGGATCGACCTTGCCGAGCAGATCGATCTCGGTCGCATCGACGTCGCTATCGGCGTCTTCTCGGCCCCGCCGGGCCGCTTCCGCACGTCGCTGTTATTTGAATATGACGACGTGCTGATTGTCGGCGGAAAACGTAAACTCGGCCGGCTGGACAAAGCAAAACTTGCGCGCCTGTCGCTGGTCGTCGTCTCCTTTGGCGGCGAGCAGGAGGGCGCGATTGACGGATTCATTTCGGAGAGAGGTCTCGCCCGACGCTCTGAGATGTATGACCGAGCGGCGCTCGAGCGGGCGCTCTCCGAAAGCGACCGGCCGCTGCGGATCGCGGTTTCTTTGCCGCATTTTCTTGCCCTGCCCGCGCTGCTCCAGGATTCCGAACTGGCGGCCATCGTCCCGCGTCCGCTGGCAAGGGAGCTCGCGCAACATCATGCGATTGGGACATACGAGCTGCCCTACACCACTACAGCGGTCGAAGTCCGCCTGTTATGGCATGAACGTGTCGAGGGCGAACGATCGCACGACTGGCTTCATGAGATCCTCCGACGCGCGGCCGAGGATCTCAGACGCGGGCGTTAGGAGGATTGCGGCTTCCCTATCGAGCGGCCGTCGTACCTGACATCGGAACCCAGCGCTCACCGTCGAAACGTTGCGGCCGCAGCGTCTTGATTAGGCGATAGTCGTCAGGGCTTGAGCTGACGGTGATACCGGGAATCAGGCCCGGAAGCATCACATTCTTCAGCGTCGTGGCTTGCTTCATTAGATTCTGCGGTGAGAGGTCATCGCCGCAGGCTTCGATCACCCGGGTCATGAGGACCGCGACGTTCCATCCGGTGAAGTTGAGCTGATCCTCGATGTCGCCTTCCGGATAATACTTCTTCATGAAGGCCAGCCATCCCAGGTAGGCTGGATCATTGGTCCACTCGGGGTCGCCCACAGTCTTGGTCGGCGTAGCCGAAATCGCGCCCTTGGCGTTTGCGAGCCCCGCCGGCTTGAGGATCGTCGCGACAAAATTGCTCCCGATCGGCAGAAACTGTTGCGCATGCCAGCCAACTTCACCGGCCTTCCGGATCGCCTGAGAAGTGAACTTGCCTGTTGACGCGTTCAGGAACACGTTGGCATTGCTGCTGGCCAACGTGACGACCTGGGACTCTACTGTCGGAGATGTCACCTCATAGGGCGCGACGGCAACGACCCCCGCCTGCGGATCGAGCCGCGCCAGCTCGGCCTTGAAGCTGCGGAGATACTCGCGTCCATAATCGTCGTTCTGGTAGAGCACCGCGACACGAGCCTGCGGAATGCTCTCGGACACAAGCCGCGCGTAGATCGCGGCCTCGGTACTGAACAGCGTCATTCCCGAGATGGTGTAGGGGCTGGTCTTCGGATCAGCAAAACGATCGCTCGCGGCAAAGACGAAAAGCTGCGGCACCTTCCGGCTATTCAGGTATTTTTGGACCGCCCCGTTCTGCGCTGTCCCCATGCTGCCGAAGATCGCAACGACTTCGTCGCTCTCGACCAGCCTGCGGGTTTGCTCCACCGCCTTCGGCGGACTGTAGCCATCATCAAGCGAGATTAGCTTGATCTTGCGGCCGTTGATTCCACCGCGCTCGTTGATCATCTGGAAGTAGCGGCTCTGCACCTTGCCGACGGAGCTCAGCGCCGAGGCCGGACCGCTATAGGGCATCGTCTGCCCGAGGATCACTTCGCCCTCGCCCGCCATGACCGCCCCCGAGGTAACCAATGATGCCGCGAACAGGAATGCTGCGCCAAGTCCTCGCATATTACCTCCCACTTATTTCTTACCGGAATTATTCTTCCTAGGAAGATATTTGTCAATACTGGACTTCGGGGCAACCATCCAACCGGGGATTTTACCACCGATCCTCGACCAATCGCTGGAACCCGCCGCGACACGCGGCGACGGGGATGTTAGATTGAACGAACGTATGATGCAGGTGCATTCGGCCAGGACCAAGGCGAGCAGAACCAGGGTGAGAAGGAATGCGGAAGCAGAGAGTGTCGCGTGTGACAATGTCCGTCGGCAAACCGGCATCCAACACCGAAAGCGGCCTGTACGACGATATCGAAGCCGCCTGGCTCGAGCAGCGCCCTGATCTCGATCTCGCCGCGGCCTGCACCTTGCTGCGGCTGGAACGCGTCAGCCTGCTTCACGAAATTCGGCTGCAGGAAATATCGAAGACCGTTGGCCTGCAGACGGGCGAACTGTACGTTCTGTTGGCACTGCGCCGGTCCGGAAAGCCGTATGAACTGCGCCCGACCGACCTGTTCCGTGCCCTGCTGGTGACGTCCGGAGCTATGTCCAAGCGTGTGGCACGGCTGCAGGAAGGCGGATTCGTTCTTCGTGTCTCGGCGAATGACGATGGCCGGTCGGAGCTGGTTCGCCTCACCGCGAAGGGCCTTGCCACTGCCGACCGCGGCATCACCGAGATCGCCAGGGTCGTCGAAAGCGTGACCGAGGCGAGCGGACTGACCATGGCCGAGCTCGCAACGCTCGACAAGTGCTTGCGCAAGCTCTTGACCGTGAGGGCCGTGAAGGCGACGAAGAAAGCCGGCCGTCCGGTGGCGGGCTAGGACGCGATGTCGCGCGACTGGACAACCGCCCTGTCGACCGCCTGCAGGGACGCCTTGATATCGAACAGGTCATCTGCGGCCTGCGCCGGCGTCAGCGAAATCCCCGCAGCGATCAGGCGCCGCGCCACCGTCTGGTCACCCGGCCTGTTGATGCTGTCGACCCCGACCATTCTCCCCTTCCTGTAGTGGAATACTGAGAACCTGCCCTCCTCGATCGAGCCGCGGGTCACCATCTGGTCGCAACGTCCGGAGAGCCCTACAATCTGGATCTTGAGGTCATACTGATCCGACCAGAATCTGGGGACGCTATCGTAGGGCGCATGACGATCCGCAATCGCCAGCCCGGCCGCCTTGCCCTGGTCCTGGGCGTTCTGGACCGACTCCAGCCTGATCCAGTCCTCCGCAAATCGATTGTAGTGGTTAGCGCAATCGCCTGCGGCGCAGATCTCGGGCACCGCTGTGCGGCCTTGTTCATCCACGAGGATTCCATTCGAGCACCGGAGCCCGGCGTCATTGGCGAGCTCATCATTTGCGATTCCGCCGATTCCGACAACGACGAGATCCGCGCCCAAACGGCTGCCGCTGCGAAGGTCAACTCCAACGACTTGCCCGGCGCTACCGGAGATCGCAACGACGGTCTCACCGAGCCTCACATCGACCTCTGCTTGCCCATGGGCGTCGAGCAGGAAACGCGAAACTACGGGCGACACCGCCCGCTCGAGCAGCCGCAAGGCTGCTTCGATCACCGTGACCTTCTTGCCAAGCTTCGCCGCCGATGATGCGACCTCGAGTCCAACGAACCCACCACCGACAATGACGATCTCGGCCGCCCGCGCCAGACGTGCCCTGAGATCGATGGCATCGGCAACTGTTCTCAGATAGGAGACGCCGTCGAGCTCGGCGCCAGGGATTGAAATACGCCGCGCCCGCGATCCCGTGGCAATCACGAGCTTGTCGAAATTCAGCCGCCTACCGCCCTGCACTGCGAGCTGCCTGGCCGCCAGATCTACCTCGGTCACGCGTTGGCCGAGCAGCATGTCGATTCGCTCGCGCGCAAAGAACGCGTCATCGCGCAGGACGAGATCCTGCGCGCCAGCCTCTCCGAGCAAAAACTCCTTGGATAGCGGCGGCCGCTCATAAGGGAGCGATTGCTCGTCGGCAACGATGGTCACGGGCTCGGAATAACCGGCCCCGCGGGCACCGAGCGCCGCCTGAACACCGGCATAGGAGGCTCCGATGACGACGAGCCCGCTCACGCTTCAGCACCCAGCGTGTGATCGGGACCTTTCTCATTCGCAGCGCCCTCGTCGATATCCACATAAACCTCGCCATCGCGGATCTCGACCTCGAACGACCTGATGTCTTTGTAGGCGCCGGACTGACACTTGCCGTCGCGCACATCGAACATCGCACCATGCAGCGGACATTCAACGACATGGCCTTCGAGAAAGCCTGTCGAGAGCAACGCGAACGCATGCGAGCAGACGTCGTCGGTTGCATAGATGTGGTCGTCGACCTTGTAGAGCGCGACCCTCTGGTCGCCAGCCTTGAAGCCCAACGGCTCCCCGTCGGGCAGTTTCGAGGCGGCACACAGATGCTTCCAGGTCATGGCCAAGATATCTCCTGAATCGGGAAATGGGCGCGGACCATATCCGCGCCGATGCTTCGCTTCCTATCAGCGGGGAATTTGCCGCCAGTCCTCGGCGGCGGATGCCAGCCGACCACCGACCGCACGGATGTCCTTGTACGACATGGACTCGCTCTGGCCGCTCTTCGGCGGTTTGCCTTCCATGAAGCCGCGCACTTCCTCAAGCAATTGGCGCCGTACCCTGACGATCGCCTGGTCCGCAGAACAGAGATATTCCTGCGTACGGTCGACAATAGGGCCCATGCTGACCATCACAACGAAGTCCTCGATGACGATCTCGTGGAATCCGGTGCTGTTGCCGGCATCCATGATCTGGCGGTTCTGTCCCCAATTGTTGGTTTGATCGCCCGGCAGGCCGCCGGCCATCGGCCACTGATTGGCCCGCTGCACTTTGCGCCAGGAATCCACCGGCTTCTCGGGATTGTAATAGATGTACCACTGGATCAGGTTCTCATCGTCGATCGGGACGGCGATGATAGCGGTGCGATCCTGCTGCGGTCCCGAGTAAATTGGTGCGATCAATCCATAGTAAGGCATCACGAACTCCGTCACACGGGCGAGACAAGATCCATCGGCGGCGGAGCGAAGCGCGGCTGCGCGGAATCCATACGGCTTCTTGTCGCACTGGTAACTGACCTCGGTGTTGACCCGAGTTGCCGCAAAATCCGTTGCCGAGCTTGCGGTCCAGCTCTGGTGCAGCAGGGCGACGTGGGAAGAGTCGATGGTTGCCTCGACCCCTTGCAACCAGTTCGCATTGAGCTCAATCCCGGCTGCGTAGACCTGGTCCGGCGGCAAATCCATCCATTCGAAGTCTGGCGCGGGAGGCGCCTTGCCTTCGCCAAGCCAGACCCAGATCAAGCCTGCGCCTTCACGCGTCGGGTAGCCCTTCGCCCTGACGGTCTTGGCGAACTCCCTCGGATTGTTCGGCTCATTGGGAACATCGAGCACCTCGCCACCGGCGTTGATCTTCCAGCCATGAAACAGGCAGGTCAGCGAGCAATCTTCGACCCGCGCGAGCGCGAGCGAGGCGCCCCGGTGCGGACAGGCTTCATCAAGGAAGCCGACAGTCCCGTCCCTTCCGCGGAAGGCCACGAAATTGCGACCGAACAGCTTGACGCGCACAGGCGCTTCGCCCTTGCGCACTCGCACCGAGAGGATGGCCGGCAGCCAGTAGTGCTGACGCAGCATTCGTCCCATCGGCGCGTCACCTGTAACGCGGCACAACAGTTCATTCTCTTCCCTCGTGATCATGGCGATCCATCCCTAGTTGACCGTTTCGCAATGCCTGCGTATTATCTTCCTTGGAAGATTATTGTCAACATAGCTTCCACAGAAGATAGATTGGGATGGTTGTATGTCCGGGAGACATCTGAAAGATTCTATTGCGCTGGTGACGGGAGGAAGCCGCGGGGTCGGCAAGGGCGTAGCCATCGCCCTCGCCGAGTCCGGAGCGACCGTGATCGTGACCGCGCGCACACGCAACAGCGACAGCGGCGCCGAATGGCCCGGCTCTCTCGACGAGACAGTGGCCGCGATCGACGAGGCCGGCGGCAAGGGTGTTGGCCTTCTCTGCGACCATTCCGACGACAGTTCAGTCAGGGACGTCTTCGACCTGATCCGGCGCGACTATGGACGCCTCGACGTGCTCGTGAACAACGTCTTTGCGGCCCCCAACACCATGCCGGTCAACGTGCCCTTCTGGCAGGTACCGACCTCACTGTGGGATACGCTGCACCGCGTCGGCCTACGCTCGCACTTCGTCGCCAGCCAATTAGCAGTCCCATTGATGCTGCCGCAGCGACGCGGCCTGATCGTCAATACGTCGTCAGGCGGCGGCGTCCGCTACACCTTCAACGTTCCGTTCGGCGTGCAGAAATCCGGCGTCGACCGGATGGCCCGCGACATGGCGCATGAACTGAAGCCGTTCGGCATTTCTGCCGTCTCGATCTGGCCCGGTTACATCAAGAGCGAGAAGCTCGCGGCGCAGCCCGATCGGGTGCCGGCGGCGCTCGCCAAGCTGATTGCCGAGCGAGGCGAAACGCCGGTTTTTGTCGGGCGCGCGATTGCGGCCCTTGCGGCCGATCCGGACGTGATCACCAAGACCGGACAGATCCTGCTCGCCTCGGAACTGGCCTCTGAATATGGCTTCACCGATGTTGATGGCAGAATCCCCCCTCCGCCGAGCCGCGATCCCGCGCCGCTTTCGGTGTTCACCCCCGCAAAAGGGTAGTTGAGATCAAATAGGAGACGCCGGATGACTGCTATGTTGGGAACGATGACGACGCTCGCAGGACGGGACTGGCGCCAGCTGTCGCTGGCTGCCGTGGCCGGTCTTGCCTGCGCGCTCGCGATCGCAAGAACGCTGCCGGTTGCAATGACCGTCTTATCGGCAATTCCTGCCCCGCTCTGTGCCGATAATGCGTCGGGTGGGCCGCTGAATAAGGTCGAGGTAATCGCCTCGCATGGACTGCCCAATGTCCGGGGCAAGCGAGTGACGGTCGTCCGCGTGAGCTATGGCCCCGGCGGTTTTACACCGCCGCACCGCCATGGCGGCTCAGTTACGGCCTACATCACAAAGGGCAAAGTCCGCTCCCAGCTCCAAGGAGGCCCACTGGAGACATTCGAGGCCGGGCAATCGTTCTTCGAACCGCCCGGCGCGATACATTTGGTCTCTGCCAACGCAAGCAATACCGAACCGGCCGAACTGATTGCCGTTTTCGTGGCCGACGAAGGAGCACAATTGACGACCTTGCTCGATCAGTAGCGGATAACAACGCGGATCATGGGAGTGCGCCCCGTTCTCGCCGGAGATATCGCTGTGATACGCCCTCTCAACCCGGCGGCTCGCTCTGCTTGCCGTCAGTGATGTGCCGCCCAACCTTCAATCGTTCTCCTCGTCCAACGCAATTCCCTCCAGCGACCGCTAACGGCAGGCGCGCAATATCGCAGGAGATCGTAGGCTAGCGTGCAAAATCGTACGATTGGTAGCGGGGGAGCGCTACCGCCTTTCCCCACAATCGTCGGAGCTTCGATATCTTCTTCGAAACCGAGCCTGACCCCCGCCTGCTTCGTCTTTACTTCGTCCGACAGTGGGAATGATCGGAGCTCCGAATGGCGGAATCAAAATCCGCTGAATTCGCGAGTAAAATCAATGAATCTTCTGAGTTTTCTTCCTCCGTTCACCCACTGACACCATTGGCAAATTTCCCGAGTTCAGAATGCGCGCCCGAGGGGCGAGCACGAGCGCCGCAGGAAATGGGGGACCGGTAGCGCAACTGCCGCGATAGCCGTGCCAACTCTCAAGAGCATTGAGCAGACACGTTCCTTACCCGAATGAGCCGCGCGGTGATAAGCGCTTGGAGGCAGCCGCCGCAGGAAGCCAGGCCTGGGTCAACGGTTGCGCCGCGTGCCAAAAAGGTAGACGCTCGCGCACACAGACTTTCGGGCCGCTTCGAACGCGCTAACGGAGGAACGTCGGGGGTTCGAGTCGGGGGGATTCACGCGCCCCCTCCTCGGAACTCTTCATCGTCATCCGGAGAGAAGGAAAAAGCTGCCTGAAGGCATTCTCTCTGGTGCTCATTCCGAACCAAATGGACGAACCCGCGACCTCCGGCGTGAGAGGCCTGAACAAAGGCCTGCAATCGAGCTCTGAGCCACATCCATGCTCCACACGTTAAGGGCGCTTCATCGGACACTTTCGTGCGGCGGTCCATCTCGGCATGTTCGAAAATCGACAGGTGAAAGCAACCAATCTCGCTGACTATGTCGGGGTGCCACGCTCGAGCATGGTTCTCGAGGAACTCGAACGGTCGTCCAAATCGAGCGAAGGGGTACGACAGGGGGGAAAGCCAAGAACAAGATCAATGACTTATGCACCCTCACCGGTCATTCAGGCGCCTTGATCGCAAACGGCAATTTCCAGCGGCGCCCGCCCCATCGGCGCGATCCTGCTCGAACATAACGATGAGTGACCGTTCCGCGCGCATGCTACATGATGCAGGAGATCGCACCGCTGAGCGACGGTCCCAGCCTCAGCCTTCCGGCTATCACCAGCTGATCTGCCCGGCTCTTGCCTGGTCGACGCGGTGTGCCGCCGCCAGTTCAGCCCAGCCGAACTCTAGACATCGACCAGGCGGTCCCGTTGAGTAGGCGACGGCCGCTATCCGCCGTGCCCGCGGGAGCGGTGCGCGCGGCACCGTTTGCGACGTCGCTCACCTGGCAGCAATCGCTCTACAATGCGATCAATCGCTCTGGGGCAGCGCCGCATACCGCTGGCTACCATCACTGTATCGACGCCAACAACGGTCGGAGAACAATGATGGCCTGGAAGAGCTTCGTCAGCGAATCTGCGACACTTGCATCGCGGCCAAGGGTCCTCACAACAACGTTCATGTGCGCCCTCTCGGCGACGGTTCGTCTCACTTCGACAGCGGATGAAGCAACCAGGGTTCCGGCGCCCCCGGCTCCCATGCTCAATTCCATGGTTTCAATCATGACCAGGAACGGTGCTCCGATCTTTTGCAGGGGCTGGAGGCCGAAGCCCGCCCAGCGAACGGTCTTTCGGAGCCCGAGCAGTTGCCGCGCTTGGCCGCTTTAGCAAGACGCCGGACATATCGCCATGATCCGAGTCACAGCAGCCACGCGCGCGTCGATCGTCGATGCCATGAAAGCGATCACCGGTGCTTCGCCAAAGGCGCGCGCCAGCTTCGCCAATGGCCGATGCTTCCGGGGCACCTATATTCCGTCGGACCGAGCCGAGGAGATTACGAAGTCCCGGAGCTTCACAAGGCCGTCGCGTGTGCTGGCCCGCTTCTCGGTGGAGGGCGGCAATCCACGGATGTCAGATGCCGGCAACCTCGCGCTGCGTGGCTTTAGCTTCAGCCTCGGCGACGCTCACCATCGTTCCGACATCCTCACGCAAAGCGCTCCCGTTCACTACGCGAGGACGCTGCGCCAGATGATTGGGTTCCTTAAGGCACGCGTTCCGGGACCGGACGGAAAGCCCAACTTGGAGGCGATCGAGGCGTTCTCCGTCGCCAACCCCGAAACGCTCTATCAGGCAGACTACGTCGCTACTCATCCGCTGCCGCCAAGCTTTGCCGGCACGACCTACTGGGCTGTCCACGCCTTTCCCGCGACGAATGCGAGCGGCGAGACGCAGTTCATCAAATTCAAGGTCGCCCCGGTTGCAAGCAACGACGCGACGACCAAGGGCGAAGTAAGGGCGGAGTCAGCCGACGTCCTGCACGGCGACCTCGAAAGCCGGATTACCTCCGGCGACATCCGCTTCAGCCTGATGGCGCTGCTCGGCCGCCCCGATGACCCTGTCCTGGATGTCACGATCCGATGGCCTGACGAGGATAGTCGCGAGGCGGTGCGGCTCGGAACAATCGTGATCACCGCGACTGAAGCGAACGAGCTGTGTGACGCATCCGTCTTCAATCCGGCAAATCTCGCCCAGGGCATCGGCTATCCACCGGATGAGATCTTTGCGGCGCGCCAGGCCGCATACGCCATTTCACTGGCGCAGCGCCGCTGATCCACGCTCACGTCTCGCCATCCCCGGCGCCAAGGGCTTCGCGGCGCCAGGCTGCGGGGCTGACGCCGACCAGCGCCGAAAAGACCTTCGTCAAGTGGCTTTGATTGGCAAAGCCGGCCGACACCGCGATCTCGGCCAGCGACAGGCCGCGCACGGTCATCAATTGTTTTGCGGCCTTCACGCGCTGGCGAAGCAGCCACTGATGCGGCGGCAGGCCTGTGGAAATGCGAAACGCACGTGAGAAATGGCTGACCGAGAGATCGAACTCTGCCGCGACCTGCGGCAATGAAAGCGTCCCGCCGAGATCGGAATCGAGCCTTTCGCAGGCGCGCTTCACCTGCCAGGGGGCAAGCCCGCTGCGGCTTGGTTTGGCGGCTGGCGTCAGTCCCCCATAGGTCTGGGCGACATGTGCCGTGAGCGCGAGCATCATATGATCGATGAAGAGCTGGTTGGTCTCGTCCGACCGATGCAATGCCTCGAGCAGTGACGCGCCGAGATGACGGACGACACCATCGTCATGGCCGATACCGGGCTGGTAGCCGAGTTCGCCAATGCGCTGACTGCCGCCCTGCTTGGCAATGTCGTCCAGTGCCGAGCGCGGCAGATAGAAAAAGAGAGAGTGAAACGGCTTGTCAATCACGTAACGCGGGTCGCGCTTTACGTCATACAGATAGGTCGCGCCGGCGCGGATATCGGTCTTGATGACGCATCGTCCGCATTCCCAGCATTCGCAGTCCAGGTAATCGCGAAGCTTGAGGCTGACGAGATAGGCGTCCTCGGAGGGGAATGAGCCCGAAAGCATCCGCACAGGGTTGTCATTCCGCGTTTCGGTCACGGCCAGTTCGGCGCTGCGCAGCGAACGCGTGATCAGCGCGGGCGCCTTCTTCAGATGGAAGACCTGCCCGAGCCTGTGCCCATATAGGCTTGGTATTGGCGCCGATTGAACGATCACGTCGCGTTGTCCCTGACGCCCATCGCTTCACGGCGCCACACCGCCGGGCTGACGCCGACCTGGGCCGAGAACACCTTGGTGAAGTGGCTTTGGTTGGCAAATCCGGCCGATATCGCAATCTCGGCCAACGGCAGGTCACGCACGCTCATCAATTGCTTGGCCGCCTTCACGCGCTGGCGAAGCAGCCACTGATGCGGCGGCAAGCCGGTGGAGATGCGAAATGCGCGTGAAAAGTGGCTGACCGACAGACCGAATTCGGCCGCGATGTGTTGCAGTGAAAGGGTCCCGCCGAGATCGGAGTCGAGCTTTTCGCAGGCTCGCCTCACCTGCCACGAGGCAAGCCCACCACGGGCCTGATCGGCAACGCGCTGCAGTCCGCCATAGGTTTGCGCGACGTGCGCGGTGAACGCAAGCATCATGTGATCGACGAAAAGCTGGTTGGCCTCGGCCGGCTGGCGCAGCGCTTGCAACAGCGAGCCGCCGATATGGCGCATGACGCCGTCCTGATGGCCGGAGCCAAACTGACACGCGAGGTCCCCAATGCGCGGCGCGCGGGCTTCTTCAGCGATTCCGTCAAGCGCCGAACGCGGAAGATAGAAATGGAGCGAATGGGACGGCTTGTCGATGATATAGCGCGGATCGGTCCTGAGGTCGTACAGCCACGTCGTGCCGGTTCTGACGTCAGCCATCGTGACACACTTGCCGTGCGCCCAGAGCTCGCAATCCGGATAGTCCTGAAGTTTCAGGCTAACGAGATATGCATCATCGGCCAACGAACCGGAAAGACCCGGCACGGGGTTGTCAGTCTTGGTTTCCGTGACTGCAAGATCGACGCCGCGCAGTGAACGCGTGATCAGCGAGGACGGTGCATCCCTCAGATGCAAGTACCGTCCAACCCTCTGTCCGAAGGTGCTCGCCTGTGCCATTTCGATCGGCCGATCCGCGGAATTTTGACCGGGCAGCTCATCTGACTGTCGCCGCAAAGTCGGTGCGCATTATCCGGTATCGCAGTGCGGAGGTCTAGGTTTGCGGCCCCTTGAATTGCGGTTGTGATCGTCGGCCGCCTCGATTGCCACAAAGCGAATTTCCGAAGTGATTTCAATGTTCCGTGCGACTTTTCCTCCTGTCAATCTGACGGAAGGTCCGCAGCAACAGATCACAAAATGTCACTTCGAAGCGCTTTGAGCAGAATCGGGAAAAGCCGAGCCGCTTTGGGAAAGACCCCGTAGTCCTACGGGCCTAGAACGCGCGCCAAGAGCTCGCGGCGCCTGGCGGATCGAGCAGAAAAGAAGCAACGGCTTCCAGCCCGTAATTCACACCGGCGACGCGAGTGCAGTCTCCTCTGAAACGAGCATACCGCCATGATTGAACAGACATTGCACGATTCTGCGCATGAGAATCCATCGACCGCCTCCGAGCTAAGCCAAGGCCACCGACCGGTCTCCGACCAGCGTTCCGCCGATGCCGAAATGGCGCGCGTCCTCCACACCACGCCGATCCGTATGGCATTGGACTCCTCCGGTGCCGGAATCGCCCACTGGCAACATGACCCATTGCACGATGTCGTCCAGCCCATGAGCCACCACGTGATCATGGCCTACAACGGCTCGGTGCAGCGCATGGAGCGGCGATCGGGACAAACAGTTGCGAAAGGAACGTTTCGTCGCGGGGTCGTGATCATCATTCCGGAAGGATCAAGCTCCCGATGGGACATTCCGAAACCTGTTGATGTCGTTCAGCTCTATCTTCCTCACGCAACGCTGCGCCGCGTCGCCGACGAAACCGTGACGCGTACGCCGACCGACCTCCTGGAGCGAACCGCGCATCCCGACGCCATTACGTCCCGATTGCTCTTGAGCGCGGCCGACGCGCTGGAGAGCAACCGGGCCCTGGATGCGCTGTTCAGGCATCAGCTTACAGACCTCCTGGCCACGCGCCTCTTGGCTGCGCACACCAGCTCGCCAACGACATTCCAGCCGACCACGGGTGGACTCTCCCCGAAGGTCCTGGGCCGTGCCATCGAACGCTTGCGCTCGGACAGCGATGCGGACGTCTCGCTCGATGCCCTGGCTTCCGATGCCGGCCTGTCGCGCTTCCACTTCTGCCGCGCCTTCAAGGAGAGCACCGGGCTCTCGCCTCATGCATGGCTGCGGCAATACCGGCTCGAGCAAGCCATGAATATGCTGCGCAATACTGATGCGTCGATCGTTTCGGTGGCGGCGGAGCTTGGCTATGCCTCTCAGACCGCCTTCGCCGCGGCGTTCAGACGATTGACCGGGGAAGCGCCGAGCGATTGGCGGCGGCGCGTCCGTTAGCAACATCTCCCTGCAGTTAACGAAATGCCTCCCGAATGCGAGGACAGATCCATGAAGAAGCCGATCGAGCACGATCCTTTGGAGGCTCTGCCGATGACGCCCACTGCGCGCCTCAGCGATTCGCGAGTCGCCGAGCGGCGCCCCGCCAACGCAGAGATGGCGCGCGTCCTCAAGACCGCACCGCTTCAGATGGCTTCAGACCCTTCCAGTGGCGCTATCGCCCATTGGAAGCATGGGGCTCTGCACGACGTGGTCGAACCCATGACTGACCACGTCATCATGACTTACCCGACAGGCCTTCAGCGCTTGGAGCGGCGCAACGGGAAATCGGTTGCGATTGGAACGGCACGTTCCGGAGTTGTGACGATCATCCCCGCTGGTTCGAGCGCCAGATGGGACATCCCTGGCGCCGTCGATGTCATCCAGCTCTATCTTCCGCACAAAACGCTCGAACGCGTTGCCCGCGAAGCCGATGCACCCGTTCCCGGCGATCTTCTGGAACGGACGGGGCATGCCGACCCCATCACGTCCGCATTGCTGATGAGTGCGGCGGATGCGTTGGAGGGCAATGCGGTCCTGGATGCGCTGTTCAGGCAGCGACTGACGGATCTCCTGGCCACACGCATCCTGGCTGAGCACACCGGCGAGCCAACTACGTTCGAGCCGATCATGGGCGGACTGTCCCCTCATGCTCTGCGACGCGCGATCGAGCGCTTAAGTTCGGACAGCGATGCTGACGTCTCTCTTGAGGCTCTCGCGTCTGACGCCGGCCTCTCGCGCTTCCATTTCTGCCGCGCTTTCAAGGAAAGCACCGGCCTTTCGCCTCATGCCTGGCTGCGCCAGCAGCGACTCGAGCAGGCCATGAACAAGCTGCGCGATACCGAGGCGTCGATCGCGGCGGTGGCCGCACAACTTGGCTACGCTTCCCAAACTGCGTTCACCGCGGCCTTCAAGAAACTGACCGGCGAAACCCCGAGCGATTGGCGACGGCGCATGCGGTAGCAGCAATCGCTCTGCAGGTAGCGCAATCGCTCTGGCGCAGCTGCGGCTTCGATCCAGTAGAACTACGGCATCGAACACTGACAATGGACGGAGACAACCAATGACCTGGAAGCACCGTGTCGCCCTCCTAGCAATCGCACCGCGACGGAGGGTCATTGCCACCGCACTCGTGTACGGACTTTCACTGGCAGTTCGCTTTACCTCAGCGACCGGCGAGGAGGTGGAAATTCCACCGCAGTCCCTGCAAAGGATAACCAACTCGGCGATGTCCAGCATGACCAAGGACGGCGTCCAGCTCCCATACGCCGACTGGAGGTCGACCGCCGCTCAGCCGATTTTCTTTCGCCACGGCTGGCCACTGCGAGCGTCGTCGATGGCGAGCTGTTCCTCGCCTTAAGAACTGACGACCTCGGTTCACCCCCGCCCGCCATCGTCGATCGCAGGAAGCTCGCCGTGAAAGCGGCGGCGGTGGCGCGCGCTCGCCCCAGAAAATCAACCACAGGAGTAAATCACATGCGACTTGTCATCATCGGCGCCGGCTTTGCCGGCATGTATGCTGCACTTTCGGCCGCCCGCCTGCGCGACATCCATGGCGCTTCGCCCGAGCAGCTCGAGATCGCGCTGGTTGCACCCGAGCCCACGCTCGTGGTTCGTCCGCGGCTCTATGAATCGAAGCCCGAGACACTGACAGCGCCGCTGCAGGATGTCCTCAAGTCCATCGATGTTGTCTACGTGCAAGGCAGTGCGGAGACGATCGACACCAAGTCTCGCACGGTCGTAATCGTCTCCGCCAAAGACGCGAAGAAGAGCCTCTCCTACGATCGATTGATCGTAGCCACCGGCAGCCGGCTATTCCGCCCTAATATTCCCGGCCTTGCCGAACATGGCTTCAGCGTCGACCAACTCGACGATGCAATTGCGCTCGATCGGCATCTTCACAGCCTGGCCGATCGCCCCGCAATCAACGGACGCGACACGGTGGTCGTTGCGGGCGGCGGGTTCACCGGCATCGAAACGGCGACGGAGATGCCTTCCCGGCTTCGCGCGATCTTCGGTGAGAATGCCAAGCCGCGCGTCGTTATCGTCGATCGGAATAGCAAGGTTGCACCGGACATGGGCTCAAGTCCGCGCCCCGTCATCGAAGATGCACTTCACAAGCTTGGCGTGGAAACCCGAGTCGGCGCAGGTGTCGCCTCGCTGGATGAATCCGGTGTGACCTTGTCCACCGGCGAGCGCATCGAAGCCGAGACTGTGATCTGGGCAGCGGGCATGCGGGCAGCGCCACTGACCGAGCAGATTCCCGCCGAGCGCGACAGTCTGGGCCGGCTCCTCGTCGACCGCGATTTGCGCGTGCCGGAAGTGCCGAACGTTTTTGCTACAGGCGATGCCGCCAGGGCGGCATGCGACGATGTCGGCAACTATGCGCTGATGTCCTGCCAGCATGCCACGCGGATGGGCGCCTTTGCCGGCAACAATGCCGCCGCCGAGCTCCTGGGAGTCCCGACCAGGCCGTATCACCAGGAAGCATACGCCACCTGTCTGGACCTGGGTGAAGCCGGCGCGGTCTTCACGCTCGGTTGGGACCGGCAGCTCAAGTTCGTCGGCGAAGAGGCGAAGAAGACCAAACAACAGATCAACACCGTGTGGATCTATCCGCCACCGGCCGAACGCGCCGCTGCGCTAGCGGCCGCCGATCCGGAGCATGTCAGCGAGTTGTAGGCGCCGCACGCGACACGGGCCGCGCTTCCCGCCCGGAAGCGCGGTTCGCCCTAGATCGATCCATCTGGAGCTCACCGCGATGAAACATGACACCGTCCGCACCACCGCGTTTGCGATGCCGCTGACGAACCCGGCATTTCCACCCGGGCCATATCGGTTCGTCAACCGCGAATACTTCATCATCCAGTACCGGACGGATCCCGAGGCGCTGCGACGGATCGTACCGGAGCCGCTCGAGCTGATTGAGCCGGTGGTGAATTACGAATTCATCCGCATGCCTGACTCAACCGGCTTCGGTGACTACACCGAAAGCGGCCAGGTCGTCCCGGTATCCTATCAGGGCCAGGCGGGCGGCTTCACCCATCAGATGTTCCTCAAAAACCATCCGCCCATTGCGGGCGGGCGTGAGCTGTGGGGCTTTCCCAAGAAGCTGGCGCAGCCGAAGCTCGCGGTCGAGATCGACACGCTGGTCGGCACCTTGAACTACGGCTCGGTCCGCATCGCGACCGGCACCATGGGCTACAAGCACCGAACCCTCGACGCCGCCACCGAAGCGAGGAAGCTGGGTGCACCGAATTTTCTGCTCAAGATCATCCCGCATGTCGACGGCACACCGCGCGTCTGCGAGCTGGTGCGCTTTCATCTCGAAGACATCACCGTGAATGGCGCATGGAGCGGACCGGCCGCGCTCGACCTCTATTCGCATGCCCTGGCCCCCGTCGCCGAGCTTCCGGTCCTCCAGGTGCTGTCAGCCAAGCACCTCGTCGCCGACCTGACTCTCGGGCTGGGCACCGTAGTCCACGACTACCTGTCGTCAAATCGGGTGGCACGACGGCTCGATTCCGAAATCTTGATCGAAGCGAACGCTGGCTGATCGGATCAGCCGCAACACAGGGAGTTTGCAAATGTTGAAGGTGATGCGCGAGCAAATCAGCTCTGAGCCGCAGCAATCAAGGCCGCTGCCGTATGATGTGGTCGCCCTCGTACTGCAGGGTGGCGGAGCTCTCGGGGCCTATCAGGCCGGAGTCTATGAGGGTTTGCACGAGGCCGGTATCCGGCCGAACTGGGTCGCCGGCATTTCGATCGGCGCGCTCAATGCCGCCATCATCGCCGGTTCGCCGCAAGCTGAGCGAGTGGGCCGTCTACGCGAGTTCTGGGAGACAATCTGTGCCTGTCCGGCAGGATGGCCCGCCGGCGAAGGCCTTGGTGACGCCTTGCCGTTCGCCTTCGACCTGCGTTCGATGCAAAATGCGTTTGCCGCGATGCGGGCCTTGTTCCATGGGCAGCCCGGCTTCTTCAAGCCGCGTTTCCCCTCACCGTTTTGGTCGCCCTTTTCAGGCGATGCATCAACAAGCTTCTATGACACGGCGCCATTGAGCCAGACTCTGGAGCGGTTCGTCGACTTCAACCTGTTGAACTCGGGAGAGGTGCGCGTCAGCATCGGCGCGGTCAACGTCCGCACCGGCAATCTGACCTATTTTGACACCGCCGAACGCCGGCTGACGCCGAAGCATTTCATGGCGTCCGGTGCTTTGCCTCCGGCATTTCCCGCAATCGAGATCGAAGGCGAGCACTACTGGGACGGCGGCGTGGCTTGGAACACACCTCTTTCCCGCGTGCTGTCCGGCGAGCCGGGCGAGACGTTGACATTTCAGGTTGATCTCTGGTCCGCAAGGGGCCGTGTTCCCCACGACATGATGGAGGTGTCGAGCCGCCAGAAGGACATTCAATATTCGAGCCGGACGCGCGCCATTACGAACCAGGCGCTGCGGATGCAGGAGATGCGCCGGGCATTGCAACGAACGATCGAAAAATTGCCGGAAAGCGCGAAGCGGGATCCGGAAATGCAGGCCATCACGGATTTGGCCCGCAACAGCTCCCACAACATCATCCATCTGATCTACCAATCCAAGACCTTTGAAGGCCACTCGAAGGACTACGAGTTCGGGCTGAGTGCGATGCGCGCGCATTGGCAAAGCGGGCTGGAGGACATCCGCCGCACGCTGGCCGAACCCCACCGCCTGGACCTGCCGCCTCGCGAGCTCGGCATCGTCACGCATGACGTCCATCGCCGCGACTAAAACTTAGCACCATCCCCTGATTTCGGAGGAAGCCATGTCAACTCTTTCCTATGCGCCTGAGCAAGAAATCAAAGCCGGCCTTCGCCCCTCACGTCAGGCGATCCGGCGCGCCGCACTCGCGTTAGCCACGGCCCTCGGTGTCGCCGAGGCTACCGCATTCGGCCACTACTACATCACGACCGGTCGCTATCTGGAAACGACCGACGATGCCTATGTGAAGGCTGACTCCACGATCATCGCACCGAAGGTGTCCGGCTACATTGGCGAGGTCCTCGTCGCTGACAACGAACCCGTGAAAGCGGGCCAAGTGCTGGCGCGGATCGACGAGCGCGATTTCAAGACCGCACTGAAACAAGCGCAGGCAGATGTCGCCGCATCTGAAGCTGCGGTCAAGAATCTCGATGCGCAGATGGAATTGCAGGAGCCGATCATTCAACAACAGGCTGCCGAGGTCGATGCGACCGAGGCCATTCTGAAGTTCGCCAAGGAGGAACGCACGCGGTACGACGATCTGATGAAATCGGGTGCAGGCACGATTCAACGCGCCCAGCAGACCGACGCCGCGCTGCGCTCGCAGACCGCACAGTTGCAGCAAGGCAAGGCAGGATTGATCGCCGCCAACAAGAAGATCGAGGTACTTTCAACCCAACGCGCCCAGGCGCTGGCCCAGCTCGATCACGCCCGCGCCCTCAAGCAGCAGGCGGCGCTGAATCTGTCCTACACGCAGATCACCGCGCCCGTCGACGGCACGGTCGGCGCGCGAACGCTTCGCGTCGGCCAATATGTCCAGGCCGGCACGCAGCTGATGGCGGTGGTGCCGCTGGACGCAGTCTATGTGGTCGCGAACTTCAAGGAAACCCAACTCACCCACGTGCGCAATGGGCAGCCGGTCGAGCTTCGGGTCGACAGCTTTCATTCGATCAGGCTGAAGGGCCACGTCGACAGCCTGTCGCCAGCGAGCGGTCTGGAGTTCGCCCTGCTGCCACCGGACAACGCCACCGGCAATTTCACCAAGATCGTGCAGCGCGTGCCGGTCAAGATCGTGCTCGACGGGCAGAGCCTGAAGGGCCTCTTGCGCCCGGGCATGTCAGCGGTGCCGACGGTCAATACCAAGTCGGAAGTCGTTGCCGAACGCGACGCCGAAAAGCGTCTCGCCTCGCGCGGCCCGCAACCTCGCGGCTGATCGCTGCGAGTGCATCGCCCTCGTCTGCGAGGAAACAATCATGACCACTCTGCAAATCACTGTTGACTCCATTCCTACGAGCGAACATCCGCCTTCCGCGGCTGCGGTTGCTGCCGCGGTCTCCGCAAAAACCTGGCTTGCGGTGATCGGCGCGACGCTCGGCGCCTTCATGGCGGTTCTCAACATCCAGATCGTCAATGCCTCGCTTGCCGACATCCAGGGCGGGATCGGCGCCGGCATCGATGACGGCGGCTGGATCTCGACGTCCTATTTGATCGCCGAGATCGTGGTGATTCCGCTCAGCGGCTGGCTTTCCCAGGTGTTCTCGGTTCGCCTCTATCTGCTGACCAACGCGTTCCTGTTCCTGGTGTTCTCAGCGGCCTGCGCGATGGCGCAGGACCTGTCCCAGATGATCGTGCTCCGCGCAATACAGGGGTTTACCGGCGGCGTTCTGATCCCGATGGCGTTCACGCTGATCATCACGCTTTTGCCGAAGCCGAAGCAGCCGATCGGACTAGCGATGTTTGCTATCTCGGCGACATTCGCACCGGCGATCGGCCCGACCATCGGCGGCTATCTCACCGAGAATTTCGGCTGGGAATACATCTTCTATGTCAACGTCGTGCCCGGCGCGATCATGATCGCCATGCTGTTCTTCTCGCTGGAAGCGAAGCCCATGAAGCTTTCACTGCTGCGCGAGGGCGACTGGGCCGGCATCATTACCATGGCGATCGGGCTCGCGGCTCTTCAGACAGTCCTGGAGGAAGGCAACAAGGACGACTGGTTTGGCTCGCCCTTTATCGTCCGGCTGGCCGTGATCGCTGCAATTGCGTTGACGCTGTTTCTCGTGATCGAGCTGAGCGTGAGCAAGCCCCTCTTGAATCTGAGAATCCTGTTCCGTCGCAATTTCGGCTTCGGCGTGCTCGCAAATTTCCTGCTCGGCGTATCGCTTTATGGCTCGGTCTATATCCTGCCGGTCTATCTGTCCCGCATCCAGGGCTACAACTCCGAGCAGATCGGCATGGTACTGGCCTGGACTGGCCTGCCGCAGCTCCTGCTGATCCCGCTGGTACCTCGCCTGATGCGGCGGTTCGACCCGCGCCTTGTGATCGGAATCGGCTTTGTGCTGTTCGGCGGGTCCAATTTCATGAACATCTATATGACCAACGACTATGCGGCCGATCAGCTGTTCTGGCCAAACGTGATCCGCGCGTTTGGCCAAGCTCTCGTCTTTGCGCCGCTATCAAGCGTTGCGACCGCGGGAATGGAAGCGGAGAATGCCGGGTCCGCGTCCGCCCTGTTCAACATGATGCGCAACCTCGGCGGCGCGATCGGCATCGCCGCGCTGCAGACGCTGCTCACCAAGCGCGAGCAATATCACTCCAACGTGCTTTCGCAGCCGGTCACGCTGTTCGAGCAGGCGACCCGCGCTCGGATCGACCAGCTGACACAGTATTTCATGAGCCATGGCGTGATCGATCGCGTCGATGCCGTCCACCACGCCTATGTGGCGATCGGCAAGATCATCCAGAAGCAGGCCTTCATTCTCGGCTTCAGCGACACCTTCTATCTGCTTGGCGTCTCGCAGATCGTCGCCCTGATCGCGGCGCTAATGCTCACCAAGCCCGACCGCATCGACGTCAGCGGCGGCCACTGACCATCTTCAACCCCGAAAGGAGAACGACCATGAAGCCACGCATGAACTTCTACCAGGCCGCGCCTGAGACCATCAAAGCGCTCACCGCCGTGGAGACCCAAATCCAGTCATCCGGCCTCGAGCAGCCACTGATCGAGCTTGTCAGGACCCGCGCTTCCCAGATCAACGGCTGCGCCTTCTGCATCAATATGCACACCCAGGATGCGCGCAAGCATGGCGAGACTGAGCAGCGGCTCTATCTCCTGAACGCCTGGCGCGAGGCGCCCGTCTATACCGATCGCGAACGGGCGGCGCTGACCTGGACCGAGGCGGTGACGCTGATCCCAGAAACGCATGCGCCCGACGATGCCTATGAGGAGCTTCGCAACCACTTTTCCGAAGCGGAAGCCGTGAACCTGACCATCCTGATCGGAACGATCAACGCATGGAACAGGCTTGCGATCTCGTTCCGTGCGGTGCCGCCGGCCAAAGCAAGAGCAGCGACCGCCGCCTAATTCTTTTGTCTTAACCTTGGAAGGAGATCCCCATGTTGAAGGGAAAAGTAGCCATCGTCACCGGGTCAACTAGCGGCATCGGACTGGGTATCGCCAAGGAATTGGCCGGCCTCGGCGCCGATCTGGTGCTGAACGGGTTTGGTGACGCCGGTGAGATTGAGGCGATCCGAGGCGGCATCGAACGCGAGCATGGCGTTCGTGTCGTCTACGACGGCGCCGATATGTCAAAGGAACAAGCCGTGCGCGGATTGATCGCCAAAACGATTGAGAAGTTCGGGCGGCTCGACATTCTTGTGAACAATGCCGGCATCCAGTTCACCGCGCCGATCGAGGATTTTCCTGCTGCAAAGTGGAATGCGATTCTCGACATCAATCTGTCCGCCGCATTTCACGGGATTGCCGCGGCGGTTCCCCAGATGAAAAAGCAGCGTTGGGGACGGATCGTCAACATTGCTTCGACGCACGGCCTGGTCGCGTCGACACACAAGGCCGCCTACGTTGCGGCCAAGCACGGACTGGTCGGACTGACCAAGGTGGTCGGCCTGGAGACGGCCGGCAGCGGCGTCACTTGCAATACGGTCTGTCCGGGTTGGGTGCAAACGCCCTTGGTCGAAAAGCAGATCTGCGACATCGCCGCACGAAAGCACATAAGCCAGAAGGAAGCAGCCGAGGAGATTTTGGCTGAGAAGCAGCCATCTCTGGATTTTGTCTCTCCCTCGCAGCTGGGCGGCACCGTGGCCTTCCTCTGTTCGGCTGCGGCAGACCAGATCACGGGCACGGCAATCTCGGTCGATGGCGGCTGGACCGCACAGTAACGAGGCAAGCGCGACGGGCGTGCTCGCCCGCAACAGAGAACATGGAGGCCCATCATGGGTACAGAGCAGAAAGTCGCTATTATCACCGGCGCGTCGCAAGGTATCGGCGGCGCTCTGGTCAAGGCATATCGCGAGCGCAATTTTCGCATTGTCGCGAATTCTCGCTCGATCAGGCAGCCGGCTGATCGGGATATCCTGGCGGTTGCTGGAGACATCGCGGACCCGAAGACCGGGGAACGAATTGTGTCGCAGGCGATCGAGCGCTTCGGCCGCGTCGACACGCTTGTCAACAATGCCGGCATCTTCATCGGAAAGCCATTCACCGAATATACGGTCGAAGATTATGCCAACATGCTGGCGATCAATCTCAGCGGCTTTTTCCATATCACTCAACGTGTTGTGGCGGAAATGCTGAAGCGGCGATCCGGGCACATCGTGCAGATCACGAGCAGTCTCGACGAGAACGTGAGCAGCCGCGCGCCGTCGGTGTTAGCAGCCCTGACGAAAGGCGGCTTAAACGCGGCAACCAAGTCGCTCGCAGTCGAATATGCAAGCCGGGGAATCCGCGTCAACGCTGTGGCGCCTGGCGCGACCAAAACGCCCATGCATGCGCCAGAAATGTATGAATTCCTGGCGGGGCTGCATCCAATCGGGCGGATGGGCGAAGTAAGCGAGATTGTCGATGCGGTGCTGTACCTCGAAGGTGCAACCTTCACCACCGGCGAGATCCTGCACGTCGACGGCGGACAGAGCGCCGGACACTAGAAGAGGATATCGCGTCGTACGCAATCGGCGGCGCGAGCCTGCATTCGGAACATTGAGGCTCATCTGCAATGGCAGGCGCATTTCGACCATCGCAGCCTGACTTCGAGGTTCACACGCGCGAAGCAGTGCTGGACATAATCGCGCTAGCCGCCACGCTGCTGTTCACTCACGGGCAGACGACGGAGCGAACGGTGGTCACCGCCGAACGCCTCGGGCGCGCCCTCGGTGTGATGGTGAGGGTGCTACCGGATTGGGACAAGCTTACGATCGAGCTCGAAGGCACATCCTTGTCGGAGATCGTTGCGACCAAGCCTCTCGGCATGGACATGAATCGGGTGTTGGCGATCACGGCCATTGTGGACCGCCTGTGCGATGGCACGCTACGCGCTGAAGAAGCACGGCCGGCACTGCTGTCGGCCGGAAGTCTTCCACCGGTGTCCACACTGCACTTCACTTCGTTTGCAGCCATCGGCGCGGCCGCGCTCGGAGTCATCTTCGGCGCGCTCGATGTCGAGAGCTTGATGCTCATCGCGACGAGCGCCGCCCTCGGCACGCTCGTCCGCCGCCGGGTATCACGCTTCAGCAGCAACCCTTTCATCCAGCCGCTTTGTGCTGCCCTCATCGCCGGTATCGTGGCTGCCGGCGCCGGTATCGGCGTGCGTCAGCCGATCGCACCCGCCCTCGTCGCATTCTGCCCCTGCATGGTGCTGGTGCCTGGACCGCATCTTCTAAACGGTGCGATCGATCTGGCGCGCACGCGGATCACACTTGGCATCGCTCGCCTGACCTATGCCGGCATTACCGTGCTTATGATCTGCTTCGGCTTGCTGTTGGGCTTCACCGCCGGCGGCGCAGCATTTCCGGCCGCGGGGCCTTCCGCGCCCGTACCGTTCGTGGCTGACGTGATTGCGGCAGGGTTAGCGGTCGCGTCCTTCGGCGCCCTCTTCTCCATCCCATGGCGCATGCTACCGTTTCCCATTGTGGCCGGCATGCTCGGGCACGCCGCGCGCTGGGCACTGATCTCGCTCGCGGGGGCAAATGTTGCGACCGGAGCGCTCATTGCCTGTATTCTGGTGAGCATCATCGTCACGCCGGTCGTCGACCGCCTGCATCTGCCCTTTGCTGCGCTCGCGTTTTCTGCAGTTGTCTCGATGATTCCAGGCTTCTTTCTCTTCCAGGCAGCAAGCGCGATCGTCGAGCTCATTTCGATGGGAACGCGTGCGCCGGCAACTCTGCTAACGAACATCGCCTCAAATGGCGCCACGGCATTTCTGGTCATGCTGGCCATAACCTTTGGGCTGATCCTCCCACGGATGCTGCTTGAAGGTCGCGCGCGTCGCAGCCGTGAATAGCGTCCGAGAGTAACCCAGGGATCCGGCGCCACCGGCGCCCAATTGTGCGATGGCGGACAGCGCCGCGATGTTTGGAGTCCTGCGTCGTCTGCCATCGGTCATGCCCGGTCCTGTGGTGTTTCCCTCGAGACGGTGGGCGCATCTGTGGTCCGTTCCACAGCGAATGCCTGCATTCCCTTCGCCGCCCAGAGCGCTCGCGCCTGTTCGCCTTGATTGCTTTTGAGCTTGTCTGCCATCCAGAGCAGCGCGCCGAGGATGATGGCGCGATCATCGCCGGTCAACTCGATGATCCCGGCTTTGACGACGAGACCGCCGAGTTCGATGAGGTGCCGCGTGCGCTTGCGGCGCTCGACCCGCCACATGCGCATGTCATGTCGCGCCTTTGCGGCCTGATGCCGGCTGCGTGCTGCTTGGTTGCGCCGGACCGCCGCCAGCGTCGCGGTCAGGTGCCGGAGCAGTTCGCCGCGACCGGCCTTGAAAGAACGCGGCCCCGCGCCTGGCCCAAGCCTCCCTCTTTCCGGCCTCTTTTGTCTCAGCTAGCACGATCAGCGCGCCCGCCAGTTCGTCAGCGCTGAGGCTATCTGCCCCGGTAGCGATGACCAATTCGCCTAGCTGCTGCACCTTACGGCCCTTGAGGTCGCGCGCCTTGTCCCCTAGTGCTTTCAATTCCGCATCAAAGTCACGTGGCTTGCGCATCGGCGCCTCCATCAGTGTTGATGGAGAAAAGATAGTCGAGCGCCCGGCACAATGCTGTAAGGTCGTCAGGACGGCTTGGGACGCGGTAGTCCCTCCCGAGATTTTTTTGAGGGAGGGCGCGCTTATACGTCGTGCCGACGTGCGCTTCGCCCTGTAGATGATCTCGTCGCTATGGCGATCTATCATCTTCACGTCAAGGTCATTGGCCGCAAGTCCGGCTCCAGCGCGGTGGCGTCAGCCGCCTACCGCTCCGGCTCGCGGCTGCGCGACGAGCGGCTCGGCCGTGACCAGGATTTTTCCGCCAAGCGCGGCCTCGTCCATTCCGAGGTGATGCTGCCGGAAAATGCGCCCAAGGAATGGAGCGACCGCGAGCGGCTCTGGAACGATGTCGAGGCCTTTGAAATCCGCAAGGATGCGCAGCTTGCCCGCGAGATCGAATTTGCCATCCCGCGTGAGATGACACAGGCTCAAGGGATCGAACTGGCCCGCGACTTCGTTCGGGGCGAATTCGTCGATCGGGGCATGATTGCCGATCTCAATGTGCATTGGGATATGGCCGAGGGCAGCATGCCCAAGCCCCATGCCCATGTCATGCTGACCATGCGCGCGGTGGACGAGAGCGGCTTTGGCCAGAAGGTGCGGGAGTGGAACCGCATTGGGATGGTGGAGCGCTGGCGCGAACGCTGGGCGGAGATCGCCAATGAGCGCCTGGCCGAGCTCGACATCGACGCGCGCATTGACCATCGCAGTCTGGAGGCACAGGGCATCGCGCTGGAGCCGCAAAGCCAGATCGGCGCGCCGGCGCAGCGTATCGAAGGCGAAGGGATCGAGGCCGCCGATCGTGCCGACATGCACCGCGAGATCGCGCGCGGCAATGGCGCGCGGATCATCGACGATCCCTCCCTTGGGCTGGACGCGATCACCCAGCAACAATCGACCTTCACGCAGCGCGACATGGCGAGGTTCGCGCACCGACACAGCGATGGTCTCGACCAGTTCAATGAGGTCATGAGCGCGATGCGTAGCGCGCCAAATCTGGTCGAACTCGGCAAGGACGCTCGCGGCGAGGATCGCTTCACGACCCGCGAGATGATCGAGGCGGAACAGCGCCTCCACCGCGCCGCCGAACTGATGGCGGAGCAGGATCGCCATGCGGTGGGTGATGCGGATCGCGAAGCCGCTTTGGCGCGAGCGGAAGCGCGCGGTCTTGTCCTTTCCGGCGAACAGGTCGACGCCCTGACGCACGTCACGGATGGGCGCGATTTGGGAGTCGTGGTCGGCCATGCCGGAACGGGAAAGAGCGCCATGCTGGGCGTGGCGCGGGAGGCCTGGGAAGCGGCCGGCTATAAGGTCCGGGGCGTCGCGCTTTCCGGCATTGCGGCGGAAAATCTCCAAAGCGGATCGGGTATCGCGTCGCGCACCATCGCCAGCATGGAGCATGGCTGGGAACAGGGCCGCGACCTGCTCACGATCCGCAATGTTCTGGTCATCGATGAGGCAGGCATGGTGGGCACGCGCCAACTGGAGCGCGTGCTGTCGCATGCCACTGAGGCCGGCGCAAAGGTGGTGCTGGTCGGCGATCCCAGACAGTTGCAAGCGATCGAGGCGGGGGCGTCGTTCCGCTCGATCCATGAACGCCACGGCGGTGTGGAAATCGGCGAGGTGCGCCGACAGCGCGAGGACTGGCAGCGCGACGCCACGCGCTATCTGGCGACGGGCAGAACCGGTCATGCGCTTGCGGCTTACCGCTCCCGGGGCATGGTGCACGAGGCGGAAACCCGCGAGCAGGCGCGCGCCGATCTGATCGAGGGCTGGGACCACGACCGGCAGGCGGCGCCAGAGCGCAGCCGTATCATTCTCACCCACACCAACGACGAGGTCCGAGCCCTCAACGAGGCCGCGCGGGAGCGGATGCGGGCCGACGGCGATCTGGGCGATGAGGTGCGTGTGGCGGTCGAGCGCGGCGAGCGAAGCTTTGCCAGCGGAGACCGCGTCATGTTCCTGCAAAATGAGCGCGGCCTTGGCGTGAAGAACGGTACCCTCGGGACCCTCGAGCAGGTCAGCCCGCAATCTATGGTCGTGCAGACCGACGACGGCCGATCGGTTCGGTTCGACCTCAAGGATTACAACCGGATCGACCATGGCTATGCCGCGACCATCCACAAGGCGCAGGGCATGACGGTGGACCGAGCCCATGTGCTGGCAACGCCGGGCATGGATGCCCACAGTAGCTATGTCGCCCTGTCGCGGCATCGCGACGGCATGGACCTGCATTATGGCCGCGACGATTTTGTAGGTCAGGACCGGCTTGTCCGCACCCTGTCGCGCGATCGCGCGAAGGACATGGCCTCGGACTACGAGCGTGCCGATCCGATCCAGAGCTACGCCGAGCGGCGGGGGATCACCTTCCGCGAGCGCGTGGCCGAGATCGTGCGCAAGGTCGTACCCGAGAAGGTACGCAATATCTTCGACAGTGTTCGCTCTCCTCGAGAGGTGGTCGGCCCGGATGGCGGACGGAGGCCGGAGCGGGAAACGCCGGAAAGGGAAAGGAGCGGTACGCAAGCCGAGCGGAGCGAGACCGAAGCGCCGGAGAGGAAGGTCGCGGAAGACCCGGAAAAGGAAATGCGCAGGTTGCGGACCCGAGCACTCGTGCGCCATGCCCGCGCCGTGGATGCGATCTTCGAGGCGCAGGAGATGGGCGGGAAGGCAAGTCCCGAGCAGGTGAAAGAACTGCAAAAATCCCGCCGGGTCTTCGAGGATGTGCGGCCCTATGGCTCGGTCGATGCCGAAGCCGCCTACAAGAAGAACCCGGAGCTTGCCCATGAGGCGGCTGGCGGCCGGGTCAACCGCACCATCCGCGCCCTCCAGCTCGAAACCGAGTTACGCATCGATCCCAGCCGCCGCGCCGACCGTTTCGTGGAGCGCTGGCAGGAGCTCAAGCAGACCAGCCAGCGCCAGTATCAGGCGGGCGATATGTCCGGCTGCAGGTCGACGCGCTCGGCGATGGGCGACATGGCCAAAAGCCTCGAACGCGATCCGCAACTGGAATCCATCCTCGCCAATCGCAAGCAGGAGCTCGGCATCGCGTTCGAATCAGGCCGCCGGCTCGGCCAGGAATTAGCCTTCACCCACGGCATCGACCTCGGCCGAGGCCGGGGCATCGGAATTTGACCCATCCGATTAACCGCCGATACTTCGCCACACTACGGTGCCGTGTAAAATCCTCTTGCGCGTCCTTGCGCGCCTGCCTCTCTGGTCTCAGGAGCCGTCAGAAACAACCAGCAGGAGGCAGCGCGGCCATGCGCGAACCGGACCGGATCATCCGCCTGAAAACTGTCCTTTCCCGAACCGGGCTGTCCCGATCCACCATCTACCGCAAGATCGCCGAAGGCACGTTCCCGCCACAGATCAAGATCAGCATCAACGGGACCGGCTGGCATGAATCTGACATCAACCGATGGATCGCCGATCCGGTATCCTGGCGTCCGAAACGCGAGTTCGATCAGGTCCAGTGAGGTCGGTGGTTGCCAGCCTTCGGCCAGACCATCGGGCCGCATATCCTTTTGCTGCTGACAGCAGTGAACCGGGCCCGCCTCAGGCCGTAAAGGCTGACGCTGTCGCGCCCCCGCTTCGCGGCTTCGGCCTTGAAGGCCTGACGCCGCCCCGGTTAGGGCTATCCAAGCAGACAAAGGCGGGTCGGGGGCGCACAGCGCTCCCGACCCGGACCGCTATGCTTGCACCAATCATGTGCTTGGCAATGGCGGCGACAACGCCCGAGCCGTGCACTGCAAGGCTCTGGAAGCCGCGTGCTGACAGGCTGCGCGAGCGCATGATGACGTCGGAGATCGCCGGCATGCGTGCCTATATGCAGGAAACCAATCGGCTCAACCGCCAGTCCGAAGCTCATCGGAATCCACCCGCCGCGGGCTTGCCGAAACTGCTAAAGCCATCGCGGAGATCGTGTGCGTCATCGAGCAACGGCACAATCCGCTGAGGGGTTGCCATAGCGTAGCACAGCGCAGACTTGGGCTGTTCATTTACGCCAAGACGCATGACACAATGCGCGCCATGGCTCACCCTGGCAAATCCCATAACCAGTTTTCGACGAACAAGACCGTGTCGAGTGTGGACAACGATAAGAGAACCGGAGTTGATCCAATCGACCCTTCGGCCTTCGGCTTTACGAAAGTGGCATACGCAGTCGACGAGACGCTTGAGTTGCTCAGTATCGGCCGTACTGCGCTGTACGCAGCGGTCAAACGAGGTGACCTCAAACGCGTCAAGTTTGGCAAGAAGACGTTGTTTTACGCTGCCGACCTTGCCGCGTTTCTGGCACGGCTCCGGCACCTGAGCGAATTGGATGAAAGCCAGCTCGATCACGGACCTCGCTAGATATTATCGCCGAAATGCAAGATTGACCTTCCAGGCTCTTGAAGAAGTATTCCACTGACTTTGAGAACGGTTACGTCGCCCTCGTGATAGGCGAATCCGATCTCGATCGAGCCGTCGTCGAGCAATCAGTCGATCCGTCGCACCCTCCCGTCGGCGAATGCAGCGTCGGCAGAATTTCGCTTACATGCATGCGGATAATCAACAGCGGGTAACCGGCTAACGCGACCTTCAAGATCGGCGTAACGATTCGGACCTTTCATCCCATCGCGAGGCAGTTTTCTGACGACCTGCTAGAGCCAGCCGTGGCACCGACAATCGACCAGCTCGTGCCGGATCAACTTCAAAAATACTTTCCCGACCTGATAGCGATCGAGCTACCTTCGTAGCTCGATCGGATGGACGACCGCGGCTGGCGACTGCATGCCGGGGGACCGATCTTCTTCCCTTGGCAACTTTGTTGGTATTTTTGTTGGTATTCGTTGAATCAACATCTTGATAAAGCCAAGAAATCCCTCAAGAAAAGCAGCTTCATATGGCGGCTGCCGGGCCCACCAATGATTCCAAATGCTCGCGGACTTCACGGCATCACCGCTTTTCGCGGCACCATGTTCCCCCAGCCGAAGGCCAGTCCGGCCCGGAACGAACGCCGGGGAAGTCTCTCGTGGAGCCTAAAGCCGTTTGCGCGACCGGCTCATGAACCAAACCGCAAGGAGTAGCGACCACCAACTAAACGGAGGATCTGCGAGGGTGTAGTGACCGCAGGGAAGCACACGCCATTGAACGTTCACGCCCGCTGTCCTTAACTCGTTTACGAAGCGCACCGTCGAATGGAAGGGGACGACTTTGTCACGTCGCCCATTGACCATGAGCAGCCTTACCTCGTTTTTGCGAAAAAGATCGAGAAAGGACGACGGGCTGATGATGGCCCAGATGCTTTTGAGTTGGGCAAATTCGATACACGGGTCCAGGGTCGCCCGAATATGCTGAGTAGCTCGGCCGTTCCACACCGTCTCGGCAAAGTCGCCCGCAGTCAGGAAAAGGCTCGTGCTGATCAGTCGTGGATCGAAAGCAGCGGCAAGCGCGGCCACACAGGACCCGAGGCTCACGCCGATGAGGTGTACCTCTGCGTATCCCTCGGTATAAAGCCATGTGACGAGCGACCGCACATCGCATACCGATTGCCTGACTGAGCGAATCGCCGCGCCCAGATCGGCGTTGAGAAATTCGTTTGCGACTTGACGTTCAGCCGTGGCGCTACGCACGTGATGATGCGGCAAGGTGAGTACAAAGGTAGAGAATCCGAACCAGGACAGCGCCCGGGCCATGGCATCGTAGGAATCCTCACGACCATTCCAATGCGGAACGATAATGGCTGCCCGACGACGCTTGCGTCCTGATACATGGACGGTGGCGCGTGCGACATCGTTGACGCTGCCGGTCAGCCCCATAGAGTCGAACTCGAGTACATTTTGACTCAGGCGGACGCTGCGCGGTTCGCTTTCGGCTCCGAAGAACTTGAGGGGGTCCCGCAGCTTCTCGTTGACTGCGGCGATCATGGCATCGACCCCGCCGAACTCTCCGGCTTCCGGTCCCTCGAATGCGCCCAGACGAAAACGCCCGGAGTCCTTGAGCGCATCGTCTATGCGTGCAAGTTTTTCCTCTCGTTCGTCGACAAAGTTCTCCGTCAAACCCATTCTTCGTGCTCCGCGCAAGGGGACAGGCATCGGAAGGGAGGGGCGAGCCTCAAGGGTCGAACAGCGCCGCGACCAAAGTGAATCCAATCAGCAGGATCGCTCCTATGGCACTGTTGACTTCGAAGGGCGGACCGCCGAGCGCAATCACCCACACAACAAACGCAAAGGTCGAGATGATGATCTGCTTCCAGACCGGAGGCTGACCGGCCTTGCTCGTCTGCCTCCAGGTCCACATAAAGGTGATAGCGACGCCGGCTACAAAGGCTATCCATAGGGTCGTCGCCGGATTGATGTTGGCCGCCCCCTTGACGATACCCGTCACTGCGACCCAAGCAGCGACGATGTCGGTGGGAATATATTTGACGACCTTGTCGAAATAGGTGTCGACCTGGTCCGTTTTATTAAGCGCTTCGTACCGTAGCGTGACAACGCGTCGAGTCATAGTTTCTCCTTCCAGCATCGTCGCATGAATGAACGTTGGCGTAGCGAGACGTCAGATCACAGGTGTTGTTCAAGTCTGTCGCGAATTGCGCCGATCAGGATGCCCTGGCAGATGACTCCTCCAAAGCGCGATCGCACCGCGTGATGAAGCGCGACGACCTGGAACTTGTCGTTGAAGCAGGGAGCCCCACTGGATCCGCGCGAGGTCTTGCTGAAATACTGAATCTTCCCCTGGTCCTGAAGTATTTTTGCAACGCCGTTCTTGCTGATACAGACTCGCATTGCCGTGCCGCCGGGATGGTGCAGGATGTGGAATCCGTCACCTTCCGAAGGCGGAGGCTCGGAGCTCAGTACGGCCGGCACGAGTCCCATGCGGTCGCCGATCGAGGAATGGGCCTCGAGCAGCACGAAGTCGTCTTTGGCCGGCGGGCTCATCTCCAGCGCCGTGACGACGGGCACCAACTGGCCCTCCTCGCCGCGCACGTTGGAATTTGTCAAGGCGCCGAAGCGAAGCTGGGTGTGTTTGGCGGCCGCCGAAACATCGTCGTCAGTCTCGCCAAGCACGTGATAATTCGTAAGCACCAGCCTTGGCGCGATCAGAACGCCCGTCCCTCGGATGACTGGTGCATTGCCATCCTTGGGAGCAATCTCCACACGACAGACAGCCGATGCAGCGACCACCGCAAGCATGAGGAATTTGACGAAATACTCTGCCGGTTCGTCTCCGAAAAGGCCTTGGAGTTGCAGCGCGTCTTCAGGCCCTCTCCAAGCAAAGTCCGGTCCGAGGCTCTCACCAGGGCCGATCGGCGGCGCGCTGGAGGGCACCTGGTATCGCCACGCGAATTCCTGCGCGATCGTCTTGTTGGCGATGAGCTTATATTTGGCGATGAGCGCTGCCAGCCCGAGCGCCTTGTCCGTACCAGCGTCTTTCAGACCCGGAAGGATGATGCTTGCAAGAGTCGTGAAGCGCGGGTCTTTCGGATTCACGCCGCGATTCCAGGCCCATCCGAAAAGGCGAAGCGCGTCCCGGCCGCTATCTCCCTGCCAAACACCCGCCACCTGTCGCCTAAACGCGGCCGTCAAATCAGCGTTGTCGATGAGGCCTTTGAAATAACTTTTTGCATCAATGGGGTCATTCGCCGCCGCGTCGGCCCAAAACTCCACCAACCATTTCTTGTCGGCGTCCTCCCACTGCATGCAATTCAGATAGTCCTCGAGTTTCGGAAAATGGTCCATCGCCTGCCCCCGTGTCACTTATTCTTCGCGTCTCTCCATCCCACACATGCGGTATTCAGCCTTGCCAAGACCGCCGGATCGCGAATGAGGCCACAACTTTTCGATTTCATCGCAATGAAGCAGCCAAACTCGAGGCCGACCTTTTCAAACATCGCGACAAGGATATTTCCCAAAACGGTCGATCTTCCTGCGTCCAACGGCTCGTAACTCAGAGCGACCTCTACGAGTTTCGTAGGAGGATCGGGGTCATTCCTGATTTGATTCTTGATGTGATCTCGGAATTTCTTGGGAACAGCCGCCTCTTCCACAACATGTTCCAGGAAGGACCCGGAACCATAATCAGAATGGTGGAAGCCTAGAAATAGAACGATCTCGTTGCGATCAACTTCCGCAAGTGCTGTCCCCTTGAAGGGGGATTCGGTATAGATCGAATCCACGGTAGGTCTGAGATCTACGCCGCGACGGCGATTTCGGATCAGCGACGTAAACGCATAAACGACGGTCATCAGGTAGACAGCCCCCAAATACGGAACGGTGATAACAACGGCAAGCAGGCCGAGCGCGGCAGATAAGTGCATGTAGTTTGGGGCGATGGTCGAGAAGAAGGTGCTATTGTCTATTGTTTCGACGAATGATGCGTCGTATTTGATATTCACAGCGCGTTGCCAGTGTGGGTCGGCTATCCGTTCGAGATAATTGGCCTTGGTTAAATTGAAGGCGCGCCATAGAAGCGAAATGGATGTTGCGAACAACGCGAACGTATAGACGGCCTCGCCGAAGGCTGTAAGTGAAGACGCGGTCTCCCGGTTACCAATTGCAGAAGCCACCTCGTGCCACGTCTTGGGCAGCCGGCAGTCTGATAAACTACCACCCTTCAAAACGCCGACCACGCATCGAAAGTCGGTGAAAGCATACGCGAAAATCGTCGCCTCACCCGAACTCAGGTATTGGGCTTGCAGGCGCATGCAGTAGCCAGCGCTCAACCCCAATATGATGGCCGCGAAGATGTAATTGAACAATTCCGAGAAGTAATTGAACGGCCGGTTGCCGCGAATGATCAACCGCGTTTCGCTGTCGACCGTATCGCTGGCGAGACGCATGACGAACCAGCACACGAAGACGTAGTAGGCAAGGATTGCGAGATAGACAAACAATGCGATCGCCATATAGGCGAAGGCCCCAGCAGAAAAGAGTAACGTCGTTATCTTTGCCCATTCTGTCGACGGCTGGACATACGTCAGGGTCGACCAGTCGACGACTTCGCCGTCAAGTACGGCCGCTTGATCGACCGGGTTGGCGGTGGATTCACTCCGCAGGTAGACTCCCAGGCATCCGTAAAGCCATTGCAAGATCGACGAAATCATGACGCCGATCAAAAGCACGCAGAGGCTGAACGACAACGGCCGAAGATGATCCTGCCATTTCCTGAAAACCTCGCCGCGCGATAACTCCAGGCCCTCCTCATTCGTAATGAGACCTTTCTTTGGCTGGGTTGCCTCGGCAAAGAAGGCCTTCGAGTTCGAGATGACTTGACCAAATAAGAAAACGTACGGCGGAAACAGGATCAAATAGACGATGAACCAGTTTGGCGCGACGTCGAAGCCGACTTCTTTCCCGGGCGAGACCGGAAGCGCGGTATCGTAGACCCCAATCCCCAGTCGAAGAACGAACGCAATCAGCAGAAGCAGGAATCCTCCGGTGAGCGTGACGATCAAAGCGTTCGGCGGCGTTAAGAGCTCCATCCACCGTTCGAGCCTGTTTGCTAGGCCAAATCGCTCGATTGCCTGTCTCGAAACTGGGTCAAACGCCCTCATATCCGTTTCGACCGGAAGCTAGCGCTACGGGCTCGACCGCAGTAAACAGACAATCGTCGCTTGCTGATGCAACAGCGCCGACTGCCGGCCGGGGAGCGAAGCGGATCACTTGCCATAGTCATTTCTGCATCAGCCCGTTCGCTGCGGTTACCCATGAAATGTATCGCTGGGCAGCTGGGGCCTTGTCGTAAATCGCTAGCAGTACATCTAAGGTTGGCGAGAGAGCCTGGATTGGCTCCTGCCGCGGGAAATTTGGGGTATCATATACCGAAAAGTGTGGCTATACAACCTGGTAGTGTAAAGAAAAATCAAACTACATCAGCAGGCTACGGAGGCTCGATGACGGTATTCACGAATTGGGAGAATGCTCAGTTGACAGGTGGTGGTGAAGCCCCCGATGGCGATCCGACTGTGGGGAAGATCACCATGGACAACTCACAATCGCGCTCGACGGATGCGCAAACTGACAAATGGCCGCTCGAACGAGTGAGGTCGGGCTCACGACGGCCGCCTACCCCAGTCGACGCAGTGGGAAGCAGGGTAGTATCCGCGCCGAGTGAAAGTTGTCTTTCGTTCGCTTGGGCCACGCTTGACTCGGCGCTTCGCTAGCGAAGTACAGACTAGCTATGAGATGATTTTCTTATTGTGGTAGACAGGAAGTGATCGGCCGCCACGCTGAACATCGCCAAAGTCCCGGAAGCATGCCTCGACCTGGAGCTTAGTTCGAGCGTAGGCAGAAGTGTTCTCTCAAACGCCGCGAGCTCGGGTAATCAGCCCCTTGGGCGAACCGCACCAGTTTCGCAGCAGAAACGGCGTTAACGAAGCGCGACGAACGCGATCGAACTCGAACGAAAACGCATGAAAATCAACGAACCTGATCGATATCCTGCCGCTCATAACGGTCTGGCTGCAGGTTCGACCCAGGCCGAACTAGCCACAAAATCAATGGCTGGTCACAGTCTGTTGGTGACGGCGCCGCAATCTCGCTCCCAGTATCTGCCAGGTGCCAAGAGCTGGATGTACCGCTCCCTAGCAGCAAGCACTTCGGCGGGCAAAGCCGTCCCAGACTCCATCGCCTTTTCTTCGCCGCAGCATCCAATTGCACGACGAGCTCCTAGCACCTGTTCCGCTTAGGGCATCGCCAGAGCATGATGCTCGGGATGATCACCGCCGCCGACATTTTTTGGATTGACGCCAGCGCAGGTGCGTGCACCTCGTTGAGTTGCGCGATGACCTAGAGGTTCGATCGTGCGGGACGCGCATCGCAAATTGTCCTTGCAGACGAATCCAGACAAGGCGATCTTACGCCTCGCGCGCGTACTTGCCCGTCTGGCCGCGAGGGAAGATCATGAAAGAGAGCTCGCCGATCGAGGAGGTAAAGAAGAGAGCGACGATCTATGCTCGATTCTCAACCGATCTTCAAAATGAGCGTTCGATTGAAGATCAGCTTTCACTTTGTCAAAGCTATGCTGAGCGCGAAGGCTTAACTGTCGTCAGTGCCTATGAAGATCGGGCCCGTTCAGGTGGCTCGGTCATGGGACGCGAAGGCCTTTTGCAGATGTTGGACCAAGCGCGGGAGCGATCCTTTGACGTAGTGATCGTCGAAGCTTTAGATCGCCTCTCTCGCGACATGGAAGATCTCGCAGGCATTCATAAGCGGCTATCCTTTCTCGGGATCGAGATCCGGGCGGTTCACGAGGGCATCGTTAACACCGTGCTGGTCGGTCTTCGCGGTCTGGTCGGACAACTCTATCGTGAGGACAACGCTCACAAGGTGCGTCGTGGCCAAGCAGGGCGGGTCAAGCAAGGTTTGGCTGGAGGTGGTCTGACATACGGATACGCCGCGGTCGCCGGAAAAAGCGGCGAACGGGCCGTCGTCGAGACCGAGGCACAGGTGATCCAGCGTATCTTTCAGGAATACGTGGACGGTCGAACGCCTCGCGAAATCGCCCACGATCTCAACAAGGAGAGGGTATCACCTCCGCGTGGGCGGGCATGGAATGCTTCAACAATTAATGGCAACTTTGAGAGGGGCGCCGGCATTCTGCAGAATGAGCTTTATGTAGGGCGCCTCGTTTGGAACAAAGTTAGGATGGTGAAAGATCCCGACTCGGGAAAGCGCCTGTCACGACCAAATCCGAAGAGTGACTGGCAGGTTGCTGAAGTGCCGCATCTTGCAATTGTCAGTCCAGAGCTGTTCACAGCTGCTCAGCAACGCAAAGAGGAGCGCGGTCGCGCCCACCCAAGCCATCAACGTCGGCCCCGTCGGATGCTATCTGGCCTGCTCCGTTGCGGCTCATGCGGCTCGGGCATGGCAACCAATGGGCGGGACAAATCAGGGCGCGTTCGTATTCGCTGCTCGGCAGCGACGGAGAGCGGGACGTGTCCTGACCCCAAGACTTTTTATTTAGACACGGTCGAAAGTGCAGTCCTCAGCGGGCTAAAGGCCGAATTGCGCGCGCCGAAGGTTATTTCGGAGTACGTACGCACGTATCTCGATGAGCGAAAGCGCCTCGCAGTTACATCACATGCAAAACGGCAGCGCCTTGAGCAGCAGCTTGGGCAATTGAACCGGGAAATCGAACGGCTGGTGGACGCGATTGCCAAAGGACATGGCGATCCATCCGTTCTCGGACCGCGATCGACTGCCTTAGATGCCGAACGAAAGAGAATATCTCAGGAGTTGCAGAGCGAACCGCCCATATCGAAAGAGGTCGCGCTGCATCCGGCCATCCTCAAACGATATGAGGAGCAACTCGGTCGGCTTGAAGAAGCACTGGCAAAAGGTGTTAGTGCGGGCGACGGAGAGGCCACAGAAGCCATCAGAGACCTCGTCGAGACGGTCACTGTGTTCCGCGACCCAGGGCGCCCAGGCGGTGTAGCCGTGGAGATCTCAGGCCGGCTAAATGCCCTACTCGGGGAAAAGGCCTATCCAAACCAGGTCAAAGGAGTGTGGGGAAAGGTGGTAGCGGGGGAGGGACTCGAACCCCCGACCCCAGGATTATGATTCCCGTGCTCTAACCAGCTGAGCTACCCCGCCACGGAGCGTCGCCGCAGGGCTTGCCAGAGAGCCGGCGGCGCGAACGGGCGGCATATAAGGAGGTGGTCTTGCACCTGTCAAGCAAGCCGAGGAGGTCGGTCAACTGCTTCTGAGACAAGCCGTTTGCGGCGGCCTTTCCAGGCCAAGCCCCGTTGAAACCGGCCTATTTCGGCTGGACGTTGGGATTGCCGCCGGGGCTGCCGGGCGGCGGGATCACCGGGGTGGTGCCGGTTTCGGGCGTCGGCGCCCGCATTTCCGGGTCGACCCCCGATGGCGGGCATAGCACGCCGTTGGACTTTGCGAGCTTGTCGCCCAGCGCCTCATTGGCCTGGCCGACGGTCGTGCCTTCCGACGCGTTCGGGCCTCCCGGCCCGGGTTTCATCGGCGAGCAGTCGGCGGGCCGCTGCGGCTCGGAAGCTGCGGTCTCGGCCATCGGCGTCACCGGTGCGGGCGGCGCCTGCGCATGCGCTGCGCCGAATGCCGCCGCGATCGCGGCAAGGATCAGGATCGATTTCGTTCTCATGGAGCAAGAACGACTCTGGCCGGCCGCCGGTTCCGGCCTCACACATTACGTTTTGCGGTAGCGGATCAGTGAAAAATGACCCAGGGGCGGCATCGGGCGACGCTCGGCAAGCGTGACCCCGCCATGCCTCGCCGCCCAGTTGACCAGCCGCTGCCAGGGAAACTCCGGCCGCCAGCCGAGCCGGCGCGCCAGCGGCGCAAAGGCAAGCTCGAAGGCCCGGCGCGGACCGCTTTCCGCGCCGATGTGATTGACCAGGATCAGCTCACCGCCCGGCTTGAGCACGCGAACGAAATCGTCCAGCGTCGCCTCGGGGTCCGGCACCGCCGTGATGACATATTGCGCCACCACTGCGTCGAACGAGCCGTCGGCGAAGGCGAGGTGCTTGGCGTCCATCACCGCAAGCGTCTCGACATTGGAGAGGCCGAGCGCGCGCACGCGATTTTGCGCCTTTCGCAGCATCGGCTCGGAAATATCGACGCCGCAAATGCGCGTTTCGCGTGAGTAGTCCGACAGCGACAGCCCGGTGCCGACGCCGACATCGAGAATACGCCCGCCGATGCGATCAGCCTCGGCAATGGTGGATTGCCGGCCTTTGTCGAACACCTTGCCGAACACCAGATCATAGACCGGCGCCCAGCGCTCATAGGCCTTTTCGACCCCTGCGCGGTCGATATCGGCAGCCATCCCCTCAACGCCCCCCGAACGCTACTTTAGCCCCGCACCGCCTCGACCAGCGGCCGCGCCGCTGCCGAGACCGCGGTGCGCTTGGCCGCGCTCTGGATGAAGCCGCCACCGAGCACCCGCGCCTGGCCCGAAGGCGCGTCATAGAACACACAGGCCTGTCCTGGCGAGACGCCCTCTTCGCCGGCCACCAGCTCGACCTCGTAATGGCCGTTACTAGCCCGCAGCCAGGCCGGCTGCGGCGCGCGGGTCGAGCGCACGCGCACGAAGACCTCGAGTCCGCCCGCGACCGCGCGATCGATGTCGCCATCGCCGATCCAGTTGACGTCGCGCAGCGTGATGCGGTCCATGCGCAAGGCTTCGCGCGGCCCCACCACCACGCGGCGGCTCGACGCATCCAGCCGGATCACATAGAGCGGGCTGCCGGCGGCAATCCCGAGCCCCTTGCGCTGGCCGACGGTGAAATGCGCAATGCCCTGGTGACGGCCGAGCACGTTGCCGTCGCTGTCGACGATCTCGCCCGGATCCATCGCATGCGGCCGCAACCTGGTGATGACGTCGGTATAGCGGCCGGTCGGCACGAAGCAGATGTCCTGGCTGTCATGCTTGTCGGCGACCGCAAGGCCGAAGCGCCGCGCCAGCTCGCGCGTTTCCTGCTTGGTCATGTCGCCGAGCGGGAAGCGCAGATAGTCGAGCTGCTCGCGCGTGGTCGCGAACAGGAAATAGCTCTGGTCGCGCTCGGCATCCGCCGCGCAAACAAGCGCACGGGAGCCGTCGGCAAGTCGGCGCGAGGCGACGTAGTGGCCGGTGGCGAGCGCCGACGCACCGAGGTCGCGCGCGGTCTTGAGCAGATCGCGGAACTTGATCGCACGGTTGCACTCGATGCAGGGCACCGGCGTTTCGCCCGAGGCGTAGCTCTCGGCGAAGACGTCGATCACCGATTCCCGGAAGCGGTCTTCATAGTCCAGCACGTAATGCGGGATCCCGATCCGCTCGGCGACGTTGCGCGCGTCGTGAATGTCCTGACCGGCGCAGCAGGCCCCCTTGCGATGGGTGGCCGCGCCATGATCGTAGAGCTGCAGCGTGATGCCGACGACGTCGTAGCCCTCTGCCTTCAACAGCGCAGCCGTGGTCGAGGAGTCGACGCCACCGGACATGGCGACGACAACCCTGGTGTCCTGCGGACGGCCTTCGAGATCGAGACTGTTGAGCATGGGTTGCGGGTCACACTAGCGATCCCGGAAGGCCCGCTTTGCCAAAGCGGCCGGCCGCGATCAAAAAAGCCAATTCACGAACAAGGGCCCATTATCAGGGGTCGGGGAGCCTCCTGGGGCGGTTCCGAACAAGGGGCTTGAAGCGGAAAACGGCTCACGAGGCGCCTCTTTAATATAGGCCGTATCCTCGCGAGGCAATCGCAGCCGGTGGCATGGCGGCAATTCTTGCCGGGCGGCAGAAAAAGCGGGCCGGTCAGGTTTCGGACAGCCGCATAAGTATATGAAATATATATATATTTTTTCTGAGCGTGGCTGGCCCACTCCTTGCTCACTTATGCCACGGAGTTTCATTGCGAGAGGCGAGCCGTGGTCAGCGTTAAGTTCGATGCAGCAACAAGCGCGCAACTCGGCGCGCTCACGAAAGCGGTTCAGCCCACCCCCTCGGCCTCGACGGGGGCCGAGAGCTTTGCGTCGCTGATCGATGGCGATTCCGCCTCGGATTCCGCCAACACCCAATCCCCTGCGCCGCAACCCGCCGCGACGTCCCAGGCTGCCGCAAACACCCAGTCGCAGTCCCAGACCAGCAATTCCAGCGCGTCCGGCAATTCGGCCGGAACGCAAAACACGTCCAACTCCAGCTCCAATTCCAATAACGGTCCCGGCCAGCAGAGCAACGCCAACGCGGCCGGCAACAATCCGGCCGGCAGCGGCAACGCGGCCGCGTCGACCGCCAAATCCGGAAGCGGTCAGAGCAGTGACGGCAAGTCGACCGGCAAGTCGTCGAGCAAATCTGCCGACGACAGCACGGCCCAGACCGATTCTGCCGCCCAGACTCAAGCAGGCGCGACGACGACCCAGATCCCGACCCCTGTCGCGACCGCGATCGCAAACCCGACCGCAATCACCAATGCTGCAACGCCGGCCAGCAGCGATTCGACCGCGACGGCTGCGATCGCGAGCAGCGCTGGCGCCACCGGCTTCTCGACTGTTGCCGGGCTGGTCGCGCAAGCCGGCCAGGGCAAGTCCGCTGCCACGGCGACAGGCCTGACGGGCCAGGCCCAGGCTACTGCAAATGGCAATGCCAGCGGCACGGCCACCGCTACGGCCAGTACGGCCGCGGGCGCGCCGGCGACCGATGGCGCTCCTCCTGAAACGGTAGGTCTCGGCATTGCGGCCAGCGGCGCCGTCCCGCCGCAACCCAACGTCAAGGCAAGCGTCTCCAAGACTGCGGCCACAGCGCAGGCCACGACATCCGCGACGACGACGACCTCCGATTCGACCGCGGCAACGGCGACCACGACGCCAGCCGCAACCCAGCCGGCCGACGGCAATGCCGCGGCCCAGGTCGCGGCCGCCGGCAATCAGAATGCCGGTGCGGCGTTCGTGACTGCGGTCAATGGCGAAAAGCCGCAGGGCAGCACCTCGGCATCCCACGACCAGGGCGCCCTTGCGGCTGCCACCGCACAGCAAACCACGACGCCCGATCCAAGCGCGCAGGCCGCGGCGCTGCCGCAACAGATTTCCCAGATGACGCAAGCGGCAGCGACCACGCCGACCGTCACCGTCGCAACTGCGGGCGCGGCCGTGCCATTGAGCGGATTGGCCGTCGAGATCGCAGCCTCCGCGCAGAGCGGCAAGACCCACTTCGAAGTGCGGCTCGATCCGGCCGATCTCGGCCGCATCGACGTGCGCATCGACGTCGCCCGCAATGGCCAGGTCACCTCGCATCTGATCGTGGAGAAGCCGGAAACGCTGTCCATGCTGAAGCAGGACGCGCCGCAGCTGCAGCAGGCCCTCAACAATGCCGGCCTGAAGACCGACAGCGGCGGGCTTCAGTTCAGCCTGCGCGACCAGTCGTCGTCCAGCCAGAACAACGGCAACCAGACGTCGGGCAATGCGCAGAAGCTGATCGTCAGCGACGAGACCAGCATGCCCGCCGCAATCGCAGGCCAGTCATACGGTCGCATGCTCGGATCGAGCGGCGGCATCGATATCAGGGTCTGAGGAGAGAGACATGACCGTCCCAGGCGCAGCAACCAAAGCAAGCCCGATCGTTTCGGGCACCACGCCCCAACCCTCGTCGTCCTCGAGCTCTACAGCCGACGCCACCAATGCGCTTGCCACGCAGCAGATCGCAGGCAACTTCCAGAGCTTCCTGCAGCTTCTGACGACGCAGCTGCAGAACCAGAACCCGCTGGATCCCCTGGACACCAACCAGTTCACCCAGCAGCTGGTCGAATTCGCCGGCGTTCAGCAGCAGCTCAACACCAACTCTTCGCTATCGACCCTGGTCTCGCTGCAGCAGAGCGCGCAGTCGACCCAGGCGCTGAGCTTTGTCGGCAAGACGGCGACGGTGAACGGCTCGACGGCGACCATGACCAACTCGCAGGCGAACTGGGCTCTCGACATTCCCAAGAACTGCACGCTCACCGTCACCATCGCCAACAGCTCCGGCCAGACCGTCTTCACCGGCAACTACTCGGCGACCGCAGGCGACGCCCAGCCCTTCAGCTGGAACGGCAAGGGCAACGACGGCACGCAATGGCCGGACGGAAAGTACAAGATGACGGCAACGGCCCAGGACAGCTCCGGCAATTCGGTGGCCGTCTCGACCGACATCCAGGGCGTCGTCTCCTCGGTCGACCTCACCCAGACCCCACCCCTTCTGACGATCGCAGGCCAGACCTACACGGTGAATCAGATCAAGGGCATCTCCGGCTAGTGGCGGTTTGGGCGCCGCCGGCGGCCGAAAGGTTAACAATTGGTTGACGTTTTCCCGCCGTTTTCGGCCGGAAATCCCGGGAAGATCGAAATATTGCGATTCTGTCAAAGGAGAATCTCATTGACGCCTTGGGCTTAGGCAAATTTTAAGCCGCTGAGCGTACGTTTGTAGCGTGAGTTCAGTGGTTAAGAGTTTGTGAGTACGCCATGACAGAACCCCATCGCCCGAGGGTGAAATACGTCATCGGGCCCGACGGCAGCCCGCTGACGATTGCGGACCTGCCCGCGCCCGGGACCAAACGTTGGGTCATTCGCCGCAAGGCCGAAGTGGTCGCCGCCGTGCGAGGCGGCCTGCTCTCCCTCGAAGAGGCCTGCAGCCGCTACACGTTGACCGTGGACGAGTTCCTTTCCTGGCAGTTCTCGATCGATCAGCACGGCCTGGCCGGCCTGCGCACCACCCGCATCCAGCAATATCGCCAGTAAGTCCACGATTGCACCGAATTTGAAAAAAATCGGCCTCGTTCTGCGAGGCCGATTTTTTTCATGTCTCAACGACGACGCTCAGGAATCCGCCAGCCCTTAATCTTCGTTAACCAGATTGAAACCATAGCCTAGGCAATAATTGCCCAGTGGCCCGAATCTGACATCGGCGAATCTCGCAGAGGTCAGGGGAACGGCCATCGGCATTGGAAGCTTCTGACCGAGCTTCGCCATTCGCTCGAGCGCCCCGCCGGGAGCTCGCGCGAATGTCGATCGGCTCCGGCAGTCGACAGGTAACTGGGGCGGGTTTTGCAGGGTCTCGTGGACTTCCTTAAAGGGCTGGGTGCTGCTCGGTTGATGGCGATGGTCGCGGTTACGGCCGCGCTTATCGGCTTCTTCGCCTTCGTCATCATGCGGGTCACGACGCCGCAGATGACCACCCTCTTCACTGATCTCAGCCTGGAGGACTCCTCCAGCATCATCAAGGACCTGGACCGCCAGGGCATTCCATATGAGCTGCGCAACGAAGGCAGCGTCATCATGGTGCCCAAGGACAAGGTGACCCGGCTGCGCATGAAGCTCGCCGAAGGCGGCCTGCCCAAGGGCGGCGGCGTCGGCTACGAAATCTTCGACAAATCGGACGCGCTGGGCACCACGAGCTTCGTCCAGAACATCAATCATCTGCGGGCGCTCGAGGGCGAGCTGTCCCGCACCATCTCCTCGATCGACCGCATCCAGGCGGCGCGGGTGCATCTCGTGCTGCCCGAGCGGCCGCTGTTCTCGCGCGAGACGCCCGAACCGTCCGCCTCGATCGTGGTGCGGGTGCGCGGCACGCTGGAGCCGCAGCAGATCCGTGCCATTCGTCATCTCGTCGCCTCCTCGGTCTCCGGCCTGAAGCCGCAGCGGGTCTCGATCGTCGACGAATCGGGCCAGCTGCTCGCCGACGGCGCCTCCTCCGATCCCGACCAGCAGGTCGGCGACGAGCGTCGCGCGGCGTACGAGAAGCGGATGCGCAAGGAGGTCGAGGACATCGTCTCCTCGGTGGTCGGGGCGGGCCGCGCCCGCGTCCAGCTCACCGCGGATTTCGACTACAACAAGATCACCCAGACCTCCGACAAGTTCGACCCCGAAGGCCGCGTGTTGCGCTCGAGCCAGACCCGGGAAGAGCAGTCGGCGACGACGGACAGCAACGGTCAGGTCACGGTCGGCAACGAGCTGCCGGGCGCCCAGCAGAACAACAACCAGCAGGCCGCCCGCGACCAGAGCAAGAAGACCGAGGAGACCAACAACTACGAGATCTCCCGCACCACCAAGACCGAGGTCACGGAAGCCGGCCGCGTCAACCGCATCTCGGTCGCGGTGCTGGTCGACGGCGCCTATTCCAAGAATGAAAAAGGCGAACTCGTCTACAAGGAGCGCTCGAAGGACGAACTCGACCGGATCGCGGCCCTGGTGCGCTCGGCGATCGGCTTCGACCAGAAGCGCGGCGACCAGGTCGAGGTCGTCAACCTGAAATTCGCGGAAGGGCCGGCGATCACCCCGATCGAGCAGCCGCAGGGCATTCTCGGCATGCTGCAGTTCACCAAGGATGACGTGATGTACGTCATCGAGCTCGGCGTCATGATGGTGCTCGGCCTCGTGGTGCTGTTCATGGTGGTGCGCCCGCTGGTCAAGCGCATCCTCGCTTCCGAAGAGATGGCAGCGCTCGTCGCCCCGACCCCGGCCCTGCCGGAGCCGGTCGCCCCCGCTCCCGCACCAGCCGCCACCGGCCAGGCGCTGATCCCCGGCGGTCCCGGAGCCACCCAGTTGCTCGATGTCGCCCAGGTCCAGGGTCAGGTCCACGCCCAATCCGTGCATCGGGTGGGCGAACTGGCCGACCGCAATCCCAACGAAACCGTCGCCATTGTCCGTCAATGGCTGAACGAACCCGCTGAGTAGCCCGCCATGGCCGTCCCCCAGACCGCAAACGCCAACGACATCACCAGCGTCATCGCGAACCTCGCGCAGCGCCAGAGCGGCAAGCCGAAGGAGAAGATTCCGGGCCCCAAACGCGCGGCAATGCTGATGCTGGCGCTCGGCGAGCAATATGGCGGCAAGATCTGGCAGCTGCTCGACGATGAAGAGGTGCGCGAGCTGTCGATGGAAATGTCGACGCTCGGCACCGTCGAAGCCGATACCGTCGAGAACATGCTGATCGAATTCGTCTCGCGCATGTCGGCCTCCGGCGCGCTGATGGGCACTTTCGACGCCACCGAGCGCCTCCTGCAGCAATATCTGCCGGCCGACCGCGTCACCGGCATCATGGACGAGATCCGCGGCCCCGCGGGGCGCAACATGTGGGAGAAGCTCTCCAACGTCCAGGAAGAGGTGCTGGCCAACTATCTGAAGAACGAATATCCGCAAACGATCGCCGTGGTGCTGTCCAAGCTGAAGCCGGAACATGCCGCGCGCGTGCTCGCCATCCTGCC